>Ga0214545_1004752_pt1 | contig 25209 bp, 32 predicted proteins | sample CNSS4metaG_FD_160064 | JGI IMG/M metagenome (GOLD analysis project Ga0214545, IMG submission 160064) | Root nodule microbial communities from cowpea collected in UCLA plant growth center, Los Angeles, California, USA - CNSS4 | ecosystem: Host-associated > Plants > Roots > Nodule | place: USA... | reverse complement strand
GTGTGTGTGGCGATGATCTTGTACGCGGTACACGGGAGCAGATGTTGGTGATGCAGGTGGCTCTAGTGCAGCTTAGTCGCGGAGAGGGGATTGACTTGGGAAACTTTTATATGTATCTATTTGTTTTTGAAAATATTTGTAAACCCTGATGGGTGACTTGATAACATTGTGGCTTTAGTTTTGTAATGGACGTTCTAAAATTTATCCGCTCAATTAATAAAGCTTTAAATTTTCCCGTGTTTTGGGAAAATGAGGTATTATTAAACACACTTTTTATTTATTCCATTTATTTATTTATAAATCCGTAATATCCTGACGGGATGTTACACCCACCACCTCTATCCTCTTCCTGCCCCACCACACCCAAGCACCTCATGTTCTTCTCCCTCTATGGATGCACTCAACAATCACACACACACCACGTTATGTCCCAAAGTAACACCATCCATCACAGAAGGTTATTTTTGTAATCTCCCACATTATATACGAGTATCCGTTCACTTTTGCGGGGATGGATTAAACCATCCATCCCCCAAATCCACTCTCTCATATCTCTTTAAATCCCACAAAACGAACACGTTCAATCTACGAAATCCACTCTCCCAAATTATCTCGCACATTTCCAACCCCCCAAACGAACACACTGTAAATGTTAATTATATAGTTTACCTTAAAGCGAAATATATGATACGTATGTGAGAATCACATAAAAAACTAAAAATGAGATAGAGGAATATTAAAAAAACTAACTGAGTTATGATTATGATGATCGAGCGATGTTCCAACAAAAGATCCCTTAATACTACAAAAATAATTATTTTTAGTAGGGGTTATATTTGGTGTTTCTGGGGGTTTTAACCCCTACTAATGATTTTACCAAAGGTTTGCAATTTCCCTAGAAGAGTCAGTGTGGCTAACAGATTAGTGGGGGGGGGGGGGGGGGGGGGGGGGGGGGGGGGGGGGGGGGGGGGGGGGGGGGGGGGGGGGGGGTTTGGCAACCCTTGGTAAAATGCAACTTACTTGGAGTTTTTGAACCCCACTACTGCCTGGAATTTTCGAAACCCTTGCTAGTACTTGAGGTTTTCGAAACCCTTGCTACTACTTGAAGTTACAAACCCGTACTACTACTTGGGATTTGAAACCCCATTACTACTTGGGGTTTGAAACCCACTACTGTCAGCTTATTATGACATTTGACTGTACCATAGTTTATTTCATTCATTTTATTATCTTATTTAAATGAATCATGTAATCATTAAAAACTATTGCATGAGTGGGTGTTGTCTTATGATTTTATTACGTTAGAATTAGTTTATAATTGCATAGATAGTTTGTGTAGATATGCTCTAATAAATTAAATTTTGAACATCTGAAAAAACGAATTATGATAAATATTTAATAAGCAAAAGTATAGAAATAAGTAGCCTTAAAGCAAATTAATTATCTCTAATCTTCCTAAGTAGTCATCTTCACAAGTGGTCTTCTTGTTCCTGAGTTTTGATTATTAGTATATATTATTGACCTAGAAAATAAAAACAGAGTTAATTAAATAGGAAAAAAAATCAAAATTAGTACAAAATTTTTTTTCTGCAGAGTTAACTTCAATTCTCACCAATTGAACCTGTATAATCAACAAAAGTATAGAAACATTAGCGTTAACATCACTAGTTAATGCACATAAACTCAACACACATCTTGTTAAAACTCACCAAAGCTGGAGAGCTACTAAGATCTTCATTCACTTCAATCACTTTACCAGAAATAGGAGAGTTAACGTCACTAGTTGCCTTCACACTTTCAACTGCACCAAAACTATATCCTTGTGTTACGTTTGCTCCACTTCTGGCAATTCAATAATCACACCATTTTCATCATTGTCTCAGTTTTATTTAATCTTGTCCAAACTATTTTTACCACACCATTTTCATCAAATACTCTTTCTTTATTACTAAATAATTAATAAATGGAAAGTAATTTTGAATTTATAATCTGTTAGCATTATAAGAATGATGATAAAGAATTGATAAATAAATTTTGGAAGGACTGGCACGAAGGGATCCAAATAAACCAAGTGTGAGAGTAGTTATGGGTCATTAAGACATATTGTGAATGTCACTTTAGTCATGAATGTAACCACATTTTACTATTTTAGTAGAACATGTTTGATATATAGAAGGTACATTGACATTCTAAAATTACAATAATTTATTTAGTAAATACTAAAATAACAGTAAAAGATTATGTTGAAGAACCAAGATGACAATAACTTAGTAAGTGAATAAATTCAAATACCAAAATTGCAAAAAAGTAACCAACTTAATAAAAAAACTGAAGTGACGGTAAATTCCACTTTCAAAGACTAAAGTGACTACTTACCAAAAATAAAATTAGGCCTTAAGTTTTATTTTTAGAGTAAACAATTCAAAACAAGAGAAATATATCTTATGAGATGTCAAAATTTGTCATAATAATAATATTAATAATAATAATAATAATAATAAAAAGTACATACGACTAATTTGTCAAAGGTGAATAAAATGTAAAAAGTTTCTCCTTCACCCAACATATGCGAAAGGGTGAACCGTGAACAAAACTAATTAAGCATTCGTCATATATATTATTCACATGCCATAATTATATGACTATTAAAGAACTAGAAGAGAAGTGCTATAAAATTGACTTACCAGAGTTTGTGATATACAACAATAAATTGAAAAGAAAAGTCCTGTGGGATTTTAGCTGCCTAACTTAAAAGCGTCAACAAAGAGACCCATGCATATGCCAGCTTTCTAGAAGTTCACCATCAGTAGAAAAGACTGCAATCTCCAGGGCCTTGCAGTGGCATGCATTCTATATATTAGCATGTCAATTCCCTCAATTGCAACCACCATAACACCAGCAATCAGAACATCCCAATCACTAGCTCTCCCAAGGATTGTAGCCAGTACTTTAGCCGTGTAAAAGCCCAAAAGTAGAAATACTCTTAGAAAACAAAAACAAAAATAATCTTTGAAATAAAAATCAAGGATGAAGCAAACAATGTTGCACTTTATGTATAAACCCAATAAAATAGATATTATCTTACCTTGTTGCTATTTTTTCCAGCTCCATTGTTGGCCTACCAATCTTTATCCTAATAATAGTACAAATGGGCGATACAGAAGACAATAAAAAGTCAACCTAAACAAAGAAATTAGAGAGATATAGAACAATTTCAATAAAAAAAAACATAAATGATCTTTCAGTGTAACTATGACAATGGAGTTTATCCATAGCTCATGACAGTTTGCATCATTTAGAGATCAAAATCAACAAGACACATAACAAAGCAATGAAATTCCTTCAAATAATATACATAAACCAAACTAATTTCTCTCCAATTTTAATCTTTACATGTCACTTGAATTTTCAACTATCATTGAAAGGTACACACTCAATAAAGGCAACATGTTGTAAAATACAAATCAACCCATTACAAAGATGCAACTACAATAAAAACCAGTTACAATTGATTACCTTCTTTCCTGGCCTGACAAGCCTCAAGGCCACTTCTGCAGCAGTATTTTTAGCAACAATGACATTTGTTGCCCTTCCTGTGATAGGACCTTCCAAGCACCTTCTTCCAACACTGCCTCATCACTAGCTAGTGGAGAGAAATGGACTACTTTGTTTATTGATATACATGTGGGAAAATCAAATCCTCTCTCAATCTTCCTCTTCACGTTCTTGTATACATTTCTAGTTTGTCTACAGAAACAAGAAATAACACCTATTAGTAAAATTTTGTAAATATAAAGACAAATAAAAAAGGAGATAACATGTACACATGTTAAAATATTAGACAATGCTTCATCTTATATAAATAAATATAAGTTTACTCTCTAATATAAGAATCCCCTTTCCCACAAATGTCCACAATCTTAGCCTTAGGTTTACATTCCGAAATAACAAGCTTCAAGACCTCTGTAAATCGAACACAGAAACAAACATCAAGTTTGCGAAATTAAATTAATATGAAAATGAAAGCATGAAGATAAAATCGAAAGAGGTGATGAAATTGAAAGCAAGAATACGAAATTGAAAGTAGGAAGAATGATGTTTATTACTAGATTGCAGGGAGAATGATGAAATCGAAAGAGCGAACGTCTTTCTCTCCTTAGGGCACGAGCTACAAGTGCTTCGTTTATCTCTCTCTAGAGCACAAAATTCTAGAGCAATACTCCCTTTAATAATTATGAAATCTATGCAGTTTGTGGATGAAATCGAAAGAACGAACGTCTTCCTCCTCCTAGGACACGAGCCACAACTGCTTTTTCTTCCTTTTCCTAGGGCACGAAATTGAAATCAGAAAGCAACACTTTTGTTAATAATAATGAAACCAACGTAGTTTGTTGATGAACTCACCGAACAAAAATGAAATCAAAAGCAAAAGACGATTAAATGAGAAAGAGTTATGAGTTTACCTTGAGGACTGAGAGCACCATGAAAGGAAAAGAGCATAGAGAAAGAGAAAAAAAAGTTTGTAACCAAATTAAAATGTTTTAAAAATAAAAGAGGGTAAGCTGAAAATAATTTTATGGGGTTTCATGAAAAAGTTGTCATACTTGCCTGGGGTTTCTTAAAAAAAACTAAGTACTTACTTGGGGTTTCTTAAACCACACCTAATTATGTATTTTATCGGAGGTTCCTAAAACCTCAACTAAAAAGCCCCCACTAAAATTAGATATTTTTGTAGTGTAATACTACAAACTTGTTTGGTCAACACATATATATAGATTCAAAGAAAAAAAGTTGTTGGACATAACAAGAAAACATAGAAATCAAATTGGCACGAACAATTTATTTCCATTTGTAATGATTCACCTTTGAAATTATCCAAGTCCAAAAAATTCAAAAGGTCACTTGGGTGTTGTCAATCATTTGCCTTTGTCACTATTTTAGATTTATGTAGGACTCCAATCTTCAGAATTTTAATTGCACTACTTAGTGTCTTGTTCCAAGTTCATACGCTTGTAGTGCTGCATAAAATACAAAACAAATTCCTATTTATATTTCTAGATCCCTATATGTAATCAATATCATATGTTAGTCAAAATTTTAAATACGCTCAGTGTCCAAATAATGAGTTCAATGTGCTTGAAGCAATCATAGGAAATATCCCTGTATAAACCCCCAACTTTACATCATATTGATTTAAGGCAAAACATTGGGTACAAACACCATTTTGGATATAAAAGTCTAAACTTTAAATATTTATTAGTCATTAGTACAGAAAAGTGATACTACATCGGTTATTTGGACCCTATTACATCGAATTTTTCACTGATGTTGTATCAAGCGATGTAGAAAGTACATGATAGATTATATCAATTCCACAATCCGATGTAATAACATTAACATATAACCTCGTTTAAACTCGAACCGCTTTAATATTGAAAAAAATAAGTTGCCAAAAGGAGGGAGATATTACATCGCTTACTGTATGAACTGATGTAAAATCTTTTGGCAGTGTGAAAAAAGTGTATATTACTTTGATTAAAGTAACAATTAATGTAATAGGACGTCATTTAATTTTTAATATTGGTTCGGGTTTAAGACTTATTCAATGACCTGCAAAAGACCAATACATTCCAAATTCAAAACAATTCAAATTGTATTATCCTAAGGTACAATAAAGTACTAAAGCATATCAAAACTATTTGGCTAAATGTTAAAGCTACAAAATAACATTAAATTAAAATATTCCTAATGGCTAAGGAAACTAATGTTTTCGCCTAAAAAGTTATCTTGCCCATTCCATGCGAATTTCTTCAAGTTTATCTTCTCTCAATGGTTCGACACCTTAAAAAACCTGAAATATGAAATATATATTAATTATGGTATATTATATCATAGGAATCAAAGTTAAACGTCAATAATCGAAGAAACTCTTATATCGTCCCATGAATCAACAATGTTAGCACGAACTATGGTTCACATCCAATATATAACGTAGTATGCACTCTCAAAGCTTCCATGTTGCCTATTGCACTAATATATGAAATTTATATGATTAATATATGAAGAACTAAGATAATTTAGTTGAAATATACATAGATTCAATGCAAACTACATACCTTAGGATAAATCCAATCAATAAGGGATGAAGATGCATGTACCATCCAAGACATCATTGACATTAATAGCACTAAAAATAAAAGTCATTATTAATTTATAATATAATCATGATAAAACACAATAATTTTGTAATTAACACATACCTCTATATTAAAGTTTTCATTTATTTGTTTTGCTTGTTGTGCAATGAACAAAACTATATGACAATACGATCTATGGGGAAAATAATAACCAATTGCCAATGAGACCTATTAAATAAGAATTTTAGTTAGTGATATGAAATTAGTTAGATAATAACTAAAGTGAGAGTTCAACTTACCTATGAATATAAGGAGCGATGTAAATTCTTTTCTTGGATGGATGAATCCAGCGCTATAATAAGTTTGAGTGTGCATTGATTTTTTTCTCAAACTTTTGTATAATTTGAGGCTCAAGGAAACTATAAATATTATCGTTCTCCACTTTGACAATTAATATACTTGCATTCATACAAATTCACAACGTTTAGGTTAATTTCACAAAACATAACTTAAATACAAAACACAAATTTAGAGTGTACTCACATCATCCAAAGTTGAATTACTACAATGTTCAACATCTGATTACGTTGGATTATTTCAAAAACATCCGTATTTATATACAAAGGTATATCACCATTGTCAACGCAAAAAATTGTTCCATCCTAAGGAATGACATAAGGTCACTACAGCAAAAATGACTTTAGGCAACACTAAATTGTCCATGACTATAAAAGTGTTGCCTAATCATAGTATAGGCAACAATTTTACATGCATGGCTTAAAGTATTCCAATGGCAATGCTTTACAAAATGTGGATACTTTATGCCACATTTATTTCCATGTTGGCTTTAAAATGTGTGGGCTATACCATAAAATCATTGTCTATAATAAATTTTAAACAATAAATTTAATAATTTCGGAAATATAAGTTTTAGCACCTAAATATCAGTATGTTAGTGAAATCAATATGTAGGGAAAAATGGAAAGGTTGTAATTCTTCCTTCGACTTTGCTAATTCTTAGTTCCCACTCACTCATTGTCCAAATTAAAACCTATTTCCGTAACGGTTCCGTCTTCTCGACTCCATCGCCACCAATTGCGAAACCCTTCACACCGTCCATCGTCAACCGCACACCATCTTATCGGCCATCGACTTACCACCGTCGTCGTTGTGCGATTCACCTTCGTCGTCACGTGATTCACCTTCATTGTCGTGCGGTGATCAGTTTACCTTCATCGTCGCATCATCGTTAATTCTCGTCGTCGGCACGCTATCATCAATTCACCCTTGTCGTCGCGCTGTGATCGGTTCACCTTTATCGTCGCGCAATCATCATTCACTGTCATCGTCTTAGCATTTCACGTGTCTTTGTTCTATGGTACGCTCCACTTTCAGATAAATATTTCATTTCAATTCCAAAAATGCAAATATATGCTAGCCTGAGGTAGTTTAAATGTGGGAAAAAAAGGTTGTGAATTGAAGGCACTTGGCAATGTCGTTAAAGGCCAGCGATATTCTATGGGAGATAAGTATTCATCTGTGATGGGTATTCATCTGTTGTTTCTTCTTTGTGCTGACTTAAGGGTGTACCATTGATGCACATAAATCGTAATTCTTCCATCTTTGCTCTAAATTAGAGTTTTTCTTTGTGTTTTTCTTAGGACTTTGATCTTGGGAAGGTCACGTTGTTGTGGGGCTGAATTAAAAACGTGCTTGTGGGCACTTTCTGCAACTATATGTTTTTGTGCTTGGGGTCTGTGTTTATGTGCATAATCTTTGTTTTTTAGGGTTGGCGTTTCGTTGGGGGGTATGGTTTATGTTTGTAGGATTTAGGTGGTATATGGTGAATGCATAATGTAGTTTCGTTTTAAGTTTTTTCATTATCCAATCAGGTCGCAAGTTTCATGGTTGGTGGAGGATTCATGGTGAGTATTTGGAGTAGTTTTTGGGTCACATTGCAGTGGTGTTATGTTTAACCAAACCTTTTTCTCTTACAAGGTTTAGAACATATAAATCATTGGATGGAAAGGTCGTGCATTGACAATTTCATGTGGAAGGTTTGCTTCAAACTTTACGAGAATACTATGTAGCTGGGGTTCCTTTTAATGACCATATTACGTAATGGTTTACTTCCCAAGGGTTGCATGAAGCTAGGGAATTCCATGTAGGTTGCATTCACGTGGGTACTTCACGTTTTCCTTTCTCATTTTGGTTTTAAGGAAATTGTGGTGGATAATTTGACATCCATGTGTTAGCATTTCTCTAGGTTCATCTTTACGCATGGATGTTATGTTCTTGTTGTTTAATCTCATGCTTCTTGTTTGAGAGTTTTATTGTGTTGAGTTAAGCTATTATCATTCTTTCACTTTTGTTACAAAATTGTTACTTTTGGGTAGGGATACAAATTCTTATTTCTATCTTTTTATGAATATTGGGTGTATCATTAAAGAAAGTAAGTTGTTATACTCTATGATTTTATTTTATAAGTTTGTGGATTGTGTACTTTTGGTGGACTTAAATTATCATTTCCATTTACTTTTAAGTTTGATTCTCATGTGTATACCTTATGGAAAACCAAATGCTGAAAAATATTTAAGTTTCTTTGGTTCATCCTCTCCACATGGATGTTAGTTACTTGTATTAGTTTCTTTGGTAGGATTTTACACGCGATGTATTTGTTACTTGTATGAAATTATGTGTCTTTTTCACACAGTTTCAAGGTTTTTACCATGGCTAAAATTAAATCATTTATTATATATATTGACTCAACCTTTACGCAACCTGGTCTAAACGGAAAAAAATTGTTGCCTCTAGTATAGGCCACGATAACCTATACAACGACTACAAATTCGTTGCCAATTCGTTGTCTAATCTTCAGGCCACGAATTTATTACTTTAGGCCATGGTTTTTGGTCCATTGCCTAAAGTTATTTTTCCTGTAGTGGGTGCTTGATACAAATCAGATGAAGCCATAATCAACCTTTAAATTAGATTAACATTCTAGTCAGGTTGGGGCTCATGCTCCAGCTCATCCTCGGGCTTATGGCTTGAATGAGATGCAATTAGTACTTTTGCCTAATCCTAGGGTCTTGTAAAATATACTAACAAACTTAAATATGATGTGTGTTAAAAGTTATGCAATAATATAATTAAAAAACGTACCTTTTTTGTTGAAATTGACTTAATTAATTCTTTCGACCATTAGATAAATGCTCCAAGTGCCTCTCCTACTACTTGCACATCCACTATGGGTATTGTACTGGAGTAGTGGCATCTCTAATTTCTTCAACCATCATTCTAACAAAATCATCGAGCATCAGCATAATGTGCATGGTGGACCCAACTGGATAAACTCTCTCAATTGCCACAAAATGAGGAACATCTCCAACAAAACAGCTTATAGTTATAGGAGATTAGTCTCTATGTGATCATCTTCATCCTCTACATTACAACTACATTTGGTGCTATGAGGATTCATTTGATCTGGATGTAGAAAATTATGGTGGGATGGTGGGGCGGGAGGGGGGGGACATGCTGTCTAAATGACTTCATCATCTCCTAAGTCATAGGTGCCGCAAAAGTCTTGGGTCAAGGACATGATCAAAAATATTGCCTTACACCCACACCAAAACTAGCAATACACACACGACTAGGGTGTTCTTCAATACCAATAACAATGGTCATGTCACGATGACCATGAAAGAAAAAACTACCTTGTGAACTTTGTTCTACAAGTTCATCCTGTAAGAAAGAATACAATGTTAGTCATAATAAAAATTGGAATAAATCATTAATTGCTCCACCATCTATATAGTAACTTACAATTTGTTGACCAATCATCAATCATTTCTCATATGTCATTTGTCGTCCTGCTTTTGTACGAGCCATCTTCCATTTCTCATGTCGGCTAGGAGGAGATGGAGGAGAAAGAACTTCTTCACCAAAAGATATCTCCATTTCTTTCTTTAACTTCTCTTCCATCATTCTCTTTTCTAATAAGTCACACCCTCTTCGAGAAAGTTTATGTTCTTTTGTTGGATAGCTTAAGTTTTCTTTCTCTTTTCCCGTGAAAGAAATAATATTCACAAATAGTGAATGGCACTCTGAGTTTAGCAAAGTGTAATGCGAACAAAAAATAAACTTGCCAAGAAGGATCTGGTCGACTCTAAATAAACAATTGTGATGTCTCTTCATTTATGCCATGTTTTTCACAAGGGCCTTGGTCTTTATATTTTCCAAAGATGTAAAAGCCAATCAAATTTTTCTTGAATTGTCTCCATTTTGCTCTTACTCCTTAGGGAATTGAAAATCTCAAACTAAAAGTTTGTCTACAAAATAATACATTGGTCATAACTAATTAATATTCAAGTCATAATTAATGAATTAATATATATAAGTTGAGCAAATAACTAACACAAATATCAAACCAAATCATATTTTTATATGCTTTTATCACATGATCCCAATCAGGTTCTAAAATGGATACCTTTGACCGAGCTAAGACACCCAAATAACTAAAAAAATCATTTTGATTAGCCACGTGTGAGGGTCTATTTCAACTGGAACTTTACCTTCAATCAATCATTTAAGAGCTAAATGTTTTATACATGTAACTTCTAGAGTCTTCTTAGATGACTTAGCCACGTTAACAACAAAATAAAACTATCAACTTAAACATAATATTCAAAAAAATATTGCTTACTATAAGAAATACAACAAACTTTAAAATTTAAACCACAAAACTACGTAACCTTGATTTATCATTTTGAATGAGAATACGTAGAACTAAAGTCAACCCTTGTTGGGCCCAAAAACAAAAAAAAAAAAAATTGTTTCCTTTTAGTATTATTTGTCTTATTATTTTTGGGAAAAAAAATAACATTTTGAAAATCACATCAACTTGCATGTTTAATGAAAGGTACCGCCTTGGGTGGGCAATGTAGGGTGTTAACACCTTCCCTACGCGTAACCAACTCCTGGATCCAAAAAATTGGTTTTTCGCAGACTTGCTTTATCTTTGTGTTTTTCAATAGTTTTCCAGAAATAACTATGGTGGCGACTCCAAATCTTTTTTTTTATAAACTTGTTTATTTTTTGGTTCATCATCCTGTTGTGATTTCGGTTGCGACAAATTGTATTATGCAATTACATTTTAACAAAAATAAATAAATCTCACACTATCATAATAAAAGAATTAAGATTATAATACCTAAAAAATATAACTACTCTTTTAAAATTTATACATACAATGAAAGAAAGTATATAATTTTGGGTGTGGCATGAATTGGTAAGTGCTAAGTTGTATATGTAAAATGCAAATAGTATCTTTACAAGATATTATGGAAAATATAATATCCCTAGTGTAAAATTGTTTTTTATACCTACATATTATACTTGTTAGAAAAAGAATGTCGGTGACAATTTTGTAAATAATATAGTATTTTTATTATAATTGTTAGACCTAAAACATGTATAGAAAGTGATCCAATAGAATTTTTGTAATATTGGAAAAGAATTTTTATACTTGTTCTACACTATAACAAGTATAGAATATTGCATCTTTTCTCCGACCCTTCGCGCTTCACACTCCATTTGCTTCTTCAGACTCTGTGTTCTCCCTTTTTTCCTTCTTTATTTACTCGCTACATTGGGGTCTCATTGTCTTCATCCGTTGCCACTAAGTTTTCATCACATTCACTGTTCCTCTTCGACCACTAGTGTAAAATTGTTTTTTATACCTGCATATTATACCTTTTAGAAAAAGAGTGTCGGTGACAATTTTGTAAATAATATAGGTTTTTTTTATAATTGGTTGACCTAAAACATGTATAGAAAGTGATCCAATAGCAGTTTTGTAATATTGGAAAAGAATTTCTATACTTGTTCTACACTATAACAAGTATAGAATATTGCATCTTTTCTCTGACCCTTCACGCTTCACACTCCATTTGCTTCTCCAGACTCTATGCTCTCCCTTTTTTCCTTCTCTATTTACTCGCTACATTGGGGTCTCATCGTATTCGTCAATTGCACTAACTTCTGGTTGCATTCATCGTTCCTCTTTGATGTGCGAGTTCACTTTTGCATTTGCCGTTTGTTGTTCACCATTCACCGTTCACCATTCATTGTTCACCATTCGTCGTTCACCATTCATCGTTCGTGTTCGCCATTCACTATTCTGTCGTCGTGTCCTCCATTCTTCTTTCCTTCACCATTTGCATTCGCTCCTCCATTAAAGTAGCTCTCCTTTATTCACGTTCGTGTTTTGCTCCTCTAAATTTCCCCCAAATTATGAGCACAACAATTCGTGACTAATCATTTTTTGGTGTTTTGTTCATCAATCATCAATGTCGATTTGGTGGAGAAGGGAGTGAAAGTTGTCAGCAAAGGATTCCGATAAGGAAGGTTCGATGTAGACCTAATTTAAAACATTGGATCCATGTAAGTTTATTTCTTTTCGAGATTGATGCATTCATGGATTCAATTTGTTAACTGATTTAATTTTGTTAATTGTCTATGTATGTTTTGTGACATTCTTTATTTAGGTTTGATAATTTTCTTCATTATTTGTGGTTAAATCATCTTGAATCTTTTGTAGGAAAACAAATTTTTTGTTATGGTTATCAAAATGTTGAATTTGTAAAGGATTGGGATGCTATCAGGATAGTGCTTAACGTATTACAGGTATAACATTGAAATCAGTATAAAATTTTGGTGTGTCCGTGTTGAATGTTCTTTATTTATCTCTCTCCATGTTGTTTACGTAATTTGGCTTTAAAAGCTTATTTATTATTTTGTTACATGTTGATTAAGTGATGGAATCAACTAATTTCTTGTTTACTAGTCATTATTTTTGTGATATTTTACTAGACACTATTTTTTTTTCCATTCTAAAACACATCTTGTGTATGAACTTATCATTTATGACATGTTTATAATACTAGGTGAATGGGATTCCAATGGTGTCCTCAGAAGAGAAATCTTAAGTGGGAGCAAGCTGAAAGAACTCCTATATGGTTTGGATTATTCACTTCTCACTTAGATTCCTCTTAAAGTTTCATCTTAGTTATAAATTTAACGTGCATGGTGGTTTGTGATAGAATAAGATGTATACTCTTTACTCTTTTACTTTTTTTACTGTTTTTGGGATATTCTTATATATGCATTGGTGTTTCATGAACCATGATGCATGGGATATTCTTATATATTCTTAAAGTTGACTTTTTCCATTTGGAGCACTTTATGACACTAAATGTGTCTGATTTAGGCCTTGGGATTGTAAAAAATCTGAGAAGGGGCTACACATTGGAGTTTGGGCTCAATTGGTGAGAGGTGGCTTAGTTTAGGGTAGGTTTTAAGGTAGATTTGTGAGGTGGGGACACGACCCAACAACCTTCCATTATGTTTTCTTCACAATCCCTGGACCATGGACACTAGTTTTTGATAGCACCATACCACCTCATATGGCAGACTCAAAATTCCATCAAAAGATACCTATTTTCACTCCATTTTCGCTTTTGAAAGCATGGATAGTTGAAGCCTTAGTGATAGGAAGGTTGGGGCAACTCCTTGTACTCATTTTTGGTATTATAATATGGATTTGTACTTCAATGAATGAAAATTTTAGTATTGTTCATTTGGTCTATGGCTTCATAATGTTCATCATCATTTCCACTAAACCACCACCTTGGCTACCACTTTTTGAGCTTGAACTCCACCCCACCGTACCAAATCTAGGTTATGGAACCAGGCCTATGAATTTGTGTGTCCAAAAGACCTTTATATGATCATTTGTGTGCCCAATTTGAGGCTACCATACACTTTGTTCATGAACATGTTCTTGATTTTGGGCAAATTTCGAGTTTAATGAATTTGGACCAATTTAACCATTGCATTAGCTTACTATGATCATTTAACATGTTTTGAACATTTAGGATTAGCTAATTCATGATTCCCTTCAATTTTTGTGCATTACATGTCATGCATTCATTCATAGTTCATAGCATTTTTCGCATTTGATGATTATGACTTTTATATTTTTAAATCTTGGTTTTGAATAAATTTCCCCAGCACAATTCATTTGACTTTAGCGATGTCCACATATTGATTCCCAAGGTTCTCCTTATACTGCATTTTTAAGGGGAAATTGGTTTTGACTGAGTCATTTAGGCAACAAAAAGGCTTTATCAGGGGTTCATGATTTACTAGCTTTTGTTTGTTATGGATTGTGATGGTGTGTGTGGTGAATTTGTTGGGTGATAATATTGGATGTGGAAATTGGGTGGCATTGAGTTCAATTTCTCTTTTTGGTAGAGTGGTTATAATATGAGGTAGGCGGGTATTTTGAACATGGCAAAGCTGCTTAAGAAGCAGTTCGCTTAAGAGTAGTCGAAGATGACACTAGAAGAAGCTTTCATACTTGCTCATGCCTTCAGCCATTATCTTACTTTGATGGGAATAGTTAAGACCCATTATAGGTAATTTAGTCACAAGTTAATAACATTTTTAATCTTATTACTTGAAGAGTAGTCTATTCTTGCTTTTAATGATAACATCAATGTAAAATTTGAACAATTATATTTTATTATAATACTTAAAGAGTAGTACTAAGCAGGGTATTCACTTACTAAATTTGTGCTTTTACAGGGTTCGTAAAGGAGGGAACATGGCACAAATTGCAAAATCTTGCGATTTAATCATGTGGTGCAGGGTGGAGATTCCTCAAAACAACTTTATGACACAATCTACAAGCATGTTATGTTTTTGTTCTTTACTAGCAAAGATGAAACTGAAATCAAAATCCTGATTTTAATTCAAACCTAGAGATAAATAATGGTGAACTTAATCCAATTTGTACAATTTATACGGTAATATGTTGACTCATAGGATATGGTAATATGCACATTTTATAAATCACGTATTTATCTATAAAAGATTGTTGACTCAAACTGTTCATAGTGCAGCTTTTCAATGACGCTTTTCCAATGGAGTAAGGATTCTTGAAGGAAGTTCGTAAGTAGTGGGCTTCATTTCTTTTCAGTGTTTATAAAAGATGATCTTAGGTATTTTATGAGTTTTCATGTGAATCTTAGTTGTATTATATTTCATATATACATTAAATTCTATTTCCCGTAAATATTTAATTGAATGAAATTTATTGTGTAAATCTTTTTGGTAATTATATACAAGTTTTAAGTTAAAGGAAGCATAAACAATTTTTTCATAAAAAAATAAAAAATCATTTTTTATATCGGTTAAGGTCACAATCGGTATAAAAGTTCTAACTTTTTACACCGATTGTAATTGTAGCTGGTATAGTAAGTCACTTGTTATTACAAAATTTCTTCATCCAAAGTGGAATTTTTATACTAGTATTAAAAATAGTATAAAATTTTATTTTTTATACCTGTCATGGAAGTGGTATAGAAAGTTGAAACTTTCTATACCGCTTGTATATATTTCGATTCCAAAACTAATATTGTCCCTATAGAGAACAAACAAGATAAGTTAGGCACAAGCGTCACCTTACCCACGTAGTCCGCTATCTCTTCAGTTGGCCTCTTCCCGGTTGATACATGTCGGCTTGGACCCAGGAGGGGTTACCTACAGAAGGGACTCTGAAGCTCAAGTGAGTCAAAGCTCTCAAAAGGTCAAATCAGGTGATTAATAGAGTAATGAATGCGTACCTTCAATTATTGGGGTCCACGTGTATTTATAGAGTATTAACTATGTCTGGTTATGCCATGGGCCGGGCCTTGGCTTAGGCCTTAGTTTGGGCGGCAAGTGGGCCTGGGCCCTAACCCAGGCCCTTAGGTGGACCCCTTGAATACTAGGGGGGCTTTGATTTTGCTTAAGTATATTGGGGTTGTCGGCCTAAGCCAACTACTTTCCTTGGCAGTTTGTGTTGCTCATGTGCTGTCTTAGGCAGGTTGTTCCTCTAGATGTTTAGGTTACCAGTTTAGGCCGGTTAGGCTTAGGCCAACCCGGCCTAGGCTGATTACTTGAATGCTTTGGTATATAGGCATCGTTTTACTACTATTTTGTTGAGTTGGCTTGGTGTGGTACACCAGTCCCCCAGCCTTGGCCGATATAGGTGTCGGTCAAGGGTGACATGTGTTGATATGTTAGCGGGGCCGGCTAGGTGTGGTACACCAGCCCCCCAGCCTTTAAGTGTGATGAACAATGTTAAGGCTAAAGGCGAGAAAGGGTTGATGGCAGGTGAAGGGATGTCAAGGGTCAAATCAAAGGGGTTTTTGCGCTGTCGTTTTTAAGACTCGTGTCCTGTGGAATAATTGTGTCGATTGGCATGGGTTGTTATTTTGGAGGGAAGGGGTTTTTGCCGTTTGGGATTCTGGCCTCTAAATGTGGATTTTAAAACGAGTAAGGGTTTATTGGTTCATTTGCAAGAATTTCCAGTTAGAGATCTTGTGTGTGTTTTCTTGTCCGACTAGTGTCCAATTCCAGCCGACATCTTTTCAGAAAAGGTATGTCTAGTAGTGATAGCGTGTCATTGTCTACGTCTAGTAGTGAGAGTATAGAGTCTAGGAGGAGTAGAGGTAGACACGTTAAGAGGAGAGCACCAGTTCTGGGGGTATGGTGGGCAGAATCCCTATGGAAATGGTGAGGGAGGTCCGAGAAGATCCCCCAGAGGAGTTAGCGAAGAGTAACTGGCCGGCCAAGGGCGGTTACGGGTGGGTGGCTGCTGACGTTCGTAATCAATCATCCTTATTTCAGTGGTCTCGCCTGTTGAACTCTTGGCTGAATTGTACACCTGTTATCGCAAAAGGTGTAAGAGGGGGTATTGTTTCCCTGGAGAGGGTGAGCGCCATCAACCGTGTGTGTCACAGGCAAGAGGGGGCAACTGAGAAGTTCTTCTATATGTACATGTGCCACTTTTCTCAGCTACATGTGCGGTTGAATGTTGCACCTACGCAACATGGGTGTGTTGCACCGAGAATGTTGCACCGAGAATGTTGCACCTACGCAGCTGCACCCAAACAGTTAGGCTTACATGCAAGCCTTCCGCATTTTGTGCCAATCCCTATATTTGCAGCCTTCTCCTTACGCATTTCTATACTTCTATGACATTAGGCCCCGCCAACCGACCACTTGGCTATCTCTGATAAGTCGTCCCAGCATCAGCAGATTAGACGCATTTTCCCAGTCCTTCAAGCATTTTAAGGATGGATACTTCAAAGTTGTGTTGAAGGAAGAGGGCAAGCCTTATTTCTTGAACGCCGATGGGAGTACGAAATTCCCATTCAGCTGGACGGGGACCCCCTCTCGGTATAAGGATTTGGGCACCGACGAGTTGTTGGCGGGGGATAAGGAGGTGATGGAGACCTTGATGAAGTTTGTTGATAAGTTGCCCACTAAGGACCTAGTTAGAGTTTATAATTTAGTGCACCCGATTATTGATATTGAAGGTATCTGTTTGTTACTTAAATTGTGTTAATGATTCTAAGTTGTTTTAACCAGGGTTTAATATGTTATTGTAGGGCACATGGCGCAATCGGGGAAGAAGAATTTGGCGCTCTTCCAGTCGTTGAGGAAAGCAATGGCTGCTAAACCCAAGGCAGCTGGGAAGACTGATGTTCCCAACCTGGAGGAATCGGTGGTCGAGGTACACATGCATGGCGGAACGAAGAGGAAGGTCGAGTTGCCGCCTCGAGCCGGCAAGGGGAAGGATGTGAAAAAGGTGAGGGCGACACTACTCGGGGCGGGGTCGGCTAGTGGGGTGAAGGGATCGGAGTTTGGCTTAATCGAGTTGTCGGAGATATCTGTCAGGAAAGATATTGCGATCAACCTTCCAGATACCATTATCAACTCTATTGACGGTATGGAGGCAGATCATATTAAGTCGTCGTGTTGGGTCTCTCTATCGACGGGAAGTGAAGGAGGGAGGTAGGGAGAAAGTGGAAGAGTTGTAGGGGAAGGTGGAAAAGTTTGATGAGGAGAGGGCCGCGTGGAAGAAAGAAAGGGAGGGTTGAGAGGAGGAGAGAAAGAGGTTGGGAACATGGAAGGTCCGATGTTTGGACTCAGAGGGAAAATTGAACAGGAGGATAGAAGATTTGGAGGCGGACTACGATGAGCTGAAAGAAAAATATAATGGTGATGTAGGTGAACTTGATGACTTGAAGAATTGCATCATCCAAGAGCATATCAATGGCTTTGCGAAGGGTTTACGGTAAGCATCCTTTTTTCACCAAGATGTTTACGCCGCAGACTCAAAATTTGATGTGAACAAGGATGTTGTTGATGGGAAGCTGGTCAAGGAGGATGAGAGCAGTCAGGACGAGGAGGCAGAGTAGAAGGAGGCGGCTAAAGAGGAGAAGGAGGCGGATGATGCCGCGAAGGTGGCCCCTGATGCGACAAAATAGGACTTTGATTTTTAATGATTTGAAAATATTATTGAGCTTATGTTTGTAATAATTGGTACATTATGTTACGTTGGTACACTTTTTTGTGTTTATGCTTAATGCGATTAATGTTTTGTATGTTATTGTGTATGCCGGGTTTTGATGATTTGTGGTGTATGTCATGTATGGCGCAATCGATTGTATGTTAAGGGTGTTCGACCCAGGCCTCTTACTTGTGGTAAGGGTGGAGAACCTAAACGAATTAACCACGAGTTAGAGGTGTTCGACCTAGGCCGCTTACTTGTGGTAAGGGTGGGGAACTTAAACGAATTAACCACGAGTTAGAGGTGTTCGACCCAGGCCGCTTACTAGTGGTAAAGGTGGGAAACTTAAACGAATTAACCACGAGTTAGGGGCGTTCGACCCAAGCCGCTTACTTATGGTAAGGGTGGGGAACTTAAACGAATTAACCACGAGTTAGGGGTGTCCGACCCAGGCCGCTTACTTGTGGTAAGGGTGGGGAACTTAAACAAATTATCCACGAGTTAAGGGTGTTCGACCCACGCTGCTTACTTGTGGTAAGGGTGAGGAACTTAAACGAATTAACCACGAGTTAGGGGTGTTCAACCCAGGTCGCTTACTTGTGGTAAGGGTGGGGAACTTAAACGAATTATCCACGAGTTAAGGGTGTTCGACCAAGGTTGCTTACTTGTGGTAAGGGTGGGGAACTTAAACGAATGCGAAAGTTAAATAAAGAGTAGTCGTACAGTTGAGAACCCTCTGTTTTATTTATTGAATCTGGGGTGACTCGTTAAAATCTCCTTGGCCAAAACCCTCCTTAGGGAGAAAAGACCAGGTGAGGAAAAAAAGTACACCCAGGGTTACAAGTATTCGGTTCAATACAGTATACATTTAACTGAAGTAGAATTTGAGGTGGGACACATTCTAAGTCTTGGGTATCTCTTCCCAAGATAAATGTTCAAGGTGATAAGCTCCTCCTCCTGCGTCTTCACGTATGCGGTATGGGTCGTCCCAGTTGGCAGAGAATTTGCCATTCTTCTTTCTTGCACTGCTGGCCATTCTCCATACTAAGTCCCCAATTGCGAACGATCATGGACATAGGTTTGCGTTATACTTTCTGGCAATTCTTCGTTTGGCGGCTAAGTTGCATATCTGGGCTTTTTCTCTAAGTTTGGGTAGGAGGTCGAGATGAGTGGCCATGTTTTGGTGGTTGTGGGTTGGGTCGTACAGTTCTCAGCGTAGGGATGGTTCGCCAATTTTAACCGGTACCATGGTGTCTGCACCGTAAACTAGACTGAATGGGGACTCGTTCGTTGATGATTGAAGGGTGCACCTGTAGGCCCATAGCACTTCTACCAATTCCTCGGGCCATCAGCTTTTGGCATTATCTAATCTCTTGTGCAATTCCACTAGGATAACTTTGTTGGTCGCCTCCGCTTGTCCATTTTTTTGTAGGTGCTCTACAGAACTTGTGATGTGTTTGATGCCCAGACCAGTGTAGAACTTGGCTAGCTCCTTATCTATAAATCGTCGGTCGTTGTATGTGATGATAGTATGTGGAACACCATATCTGCATATAACATCTTTCCAAACGAACTGCTGAACTTGCTGGGTCGTGATAGTGGTCAGCGGCTTGGCTTCTATCCATTTGGTGAAATAATCAACGGCTACAATCAGGAATTTCACCTGCCCCTTGCCGGGGGAGAAGGGGCCGAGGATATCCATTCCCCATTTAGCAAAGGGCCGTGGGGATAGTATGAAATGGAGTTGTTCTTGTTTCTGGTGGATGAGATTGCCATGTTTTTGGCATGGTTTGCACTTTCTGACGTAGTCCTAGCAGTCTGCTTCTATGGTCGGCCAGAAGTAGTCGGCTCTAAGGATTCTAGTAGCCATAGTGCATGCGTTGAAATGGTAACCGCAAATGCCTTCGTGTAGTTCTTTAATGATATATTGCGCTTCTTCTATAGTGACACATTTGAGAAGCGGTTGGCCGTATCCGCGTTTGTAGAGGTCATCGCCTATCGTGGTATACCTGGCGGCCTTAGCCAGCCAAGTTTTGTCCGCATCTTGTGGGAGTTGCCGGTTTTTAGATATTGGATATAGGGGGTGGTCCAATTGTGGTTTTGGGGAGGGGTGGTATTGTCGGCTTGGGAGTGGGCTAGGTTTTGGCAAGTATTTGTTATGGAGGGTGTAGATAATGTTTGCTGTAATAGGGACCGGTGGCGGCTTTTTAATTTGGTGCTGGCTAATTTGGAGAGGATGTCGGCTCTGATGTTTTTGATCCTAGGGATGTGTTCGATGCGGACTCGTTCAATGGCGGATTGAATGACTGCGCGGACCAGATGGTAATATTGTAGAAGGATGGGGTCTTTAATATGGAATTCGTCATTTAGGTGTCCTACAGTCAGCTTGGAATCGGTTTTGCACGTTAACGTCTTGACACCAACTTCGCGGGTAAGGGAAAGGCCGGCGAGGATGGCTTCGTATTCGGCTTGGTTGTTTGATGTTTTGAAGGCAAAGTGAAGGGATTTTCAATGAGGATGTCGTTAGGCCCTTCTAACACGATGTCAGCACCAACACCTTTTGGATTCAAGGAACCATCTACATGAAGCGTGGGTGTGTGCTGGAGGTCATTAACAAAATCTAGGAGGCATTGGGCTTTAATGGGGCCATGGGGTTCGTAGCGCATGTTGAATTCCGACAGCTTGACGGCCCAGGATGACATCCGTCCTGCTAGATCTGGTTTTTGCAATATTTTTTGGATTGGGTAGTCGGTTTTGACGGTGATACTGCGGTTTTAGAAGTATAGGCGGCGAGCTGCGTGGACCAAGGATAGGGCCAACTTCTCGACCATTTGATATCTGGTTTTAGGATCTTGCAGCGTTCTGCTAACGAAGTAGATAGGATGCTGCGTGCCCTCTATTTCTTGGACAAGCGCGGTGCTGACAGTGTGGTCGGTGGCTGTGATGTACACTAGGAGGGGTTGGCGAGTGTCCGGCTTGTGGAGGATAGGTGGCAAGGTTAGGGTGGTTTTTAGTTTTTGAAAGATTTGTTCACAGTCGTCAGTCCACATGAACCGGGTGGATTTCTTGAGGAGTTGGACTATGGGTTGGGTTTGTTCAGCTAGTTTGGGCAGGAAGTGAGAAATTGCAGTAAGGCGGCCTTTGAGGTGTTGGACCTCTCTGATGGTAGTGGGACTGCGCATTTCGATAATTGCCTTGCACTTTTCGGGATTTGCCTCTATACCGTGCTGGGTTAACATGAATCCGAGAAATTTATCGCGGTCGACGCCGAATACACACTTGTCAGGGTTGAGGCGAAGGTTGTATTAGCGTAATGCGGAAAAGACCGCCGAGAGGTCCCAGGCATGTTGGTGGTGGCTCAGAGACTTGACAACCATGTCGTCAACGTATACCTCGACACATTGTCCCATTAGATGGCTAAAAACTTTGTCCATCAGCCGTTGGTAGGTTGCTCCAGCGTTCTTAAGACCAAAGGGCATGACTATGTAAAAGTAGTTGGCGTCGTCCGTGATGAAGGTAGTCTTATTCACTGCCACGTCGTCAACAAGTCGATCGATATTGGGTAAAGGGTAGGCATCGTGAGGACAGGCCTTGTTTAGATCCGTGTAGTCCACGTACATCCGCCATTTGCCATTGGCTTTCTTCACCAAGACGACATTAGAAAGCCAAGTGGTGTATTGATCTTCGTCGATGAATCCTGCGCTCAGTAACTTGTCGGCCTCAACCTTAGCTGCTAGGCGGTGTTCTTCGCCAAGTTTGCGTTTTTTCTGGGAGATGTAGCGGGCTTCTTTGTAGATGGATAGCTTGTGGGATGCTATTAGAGGGTCTATCCCAATTAAGTCAGCGGCTGACCAGGCAAAAATGTCCGTGTTGCTGACAAGGATAGGTGTGATGATGGCACGCTCGTCAGAGTTCAAACCAGTGCCTAAGTTGATGGAGTGGCCATTGGGAAGCTCTAGAGGGGAGGTCTCTTCTACAGGTTCGAGATGAACATCTCGACCCACTCTGGGGTTTAGATCCTCGCCTGATAGGGCGATGTCAGAGCCAAGTTGTCGCTCAATGTGGTTGGTTTGCTGGATGGGGAGTTGTGGGTGCAGGCTAGCCATGTAGCATTCGCGTGCCAGACATTGGTCGCAGTGGATGGTGAGGATGTCACCAGAAGGGGATGGGAATTTCATGGCCAAATGGGGGGTGGAGACGACATTACTGAGGGTGTTAAGCGAAGGACGGCCCAGAAGGACATTGTAGGATGTGGGTGTGTCAACGATAAGGAAGCGGATGGGGATGGTTTTGGTTTGGGTTCCATCACGAAACACGGTGTGAAGGTCGATGTAACTGCGGGTGGAAACTTGTTCGCCAGAGAAGCCATAGATTGGTTCGTCATATCGGACCATGGCCGTGTTTGGGAGCTGGAGTTTTTGATAGGTGGCCTAGTAGAGAAATTCAACAGAGCTACCCTGGTCGACGAGGACTTTCTTAATGCGTAGTTTTCGATTTCAACAGTGATGACTATGGGGTCGTCTTGTTGGTGGGAATGGGTAATATGGTTGATGGATTGAATATGTCAGAGGTGTTTCTTTCTTGCAGAAGAGGTGGATCCTTCGCTAGCGAAGCCACCAGAGATGGTGTTGATAGTGCCACGTAGGGGAGGGTCGGCGGGGGTGATGTCGGTGTGGGTCGGTTGGGGTTCCTGGTTAGCGGGTTGGGCTGGGCGTCTGTCGTGACGGGAGTCGTGTGGAGGGTGTTTGTGGTCGAGTCGAGGGGGGTGGCGGGATCGAGAGGAATGATCATCTCTACGGATGAAGCGGCGAAAGTGACCAGCACGGACCAATTCTTCTATTTTATCCTGGAGTGCTTTGTAGTTTTCTATAGTGTGGCCATGATTGCGGTGGTAGCGACAATACTTGGTCATATCAGCATTAGGAGGAGTGGTTGTCTTGCGTGGTGGAGGAATGAGGTCAGCTTGTAGGGCCTCATCAAGGATGCGGGATCGGGCTACAGTAAGAGGGGCATATCTGGTGAAGTGGGGTTGGCGGGGCTCACGTGGGCTGGTATCGTGGCGGAGAGGTTGTGGGGTAGGGTTGGCGGTGGTGGCATTTCCTCCATGCGGACATAGTCGGCCGCACGCAATTTGAGTTCATGCATAGAGGTAGAAGTTGTTAGCGAAGGGGTCAGGTTGTAGGGTGAGTGCCATACACTAGAGGATCATTTCTTGGTTGAGGTGTGGGGTGCGAAGAGCTGCCTTACTGAAACGATCTATGAACGCTCTGAGTGGTTCGCCTTTTTCTTGTCTAATGCCCAGGAGGGAGATTGTGGTAGTTTGATGTGGGCGGCTGCCAGCGAAATGGGTGGAGAACATAAGGGAGAGAGCGTTGAAGTTGTCATGGAGTAGGGTGGAAGGGTTATGAACCATTCTAGAGTAAGGCCCTTGAGGGTGGTGGAGAAGGCTTTGCAGAAGACCGTGTCTTGGGACGTGTACAGGGTGACATGGGTGATGTAGACTTTGAGGTGTTCGTTAGGGTCGGTTTCACCGGTGTAGCGATCTAGTGTGAAAGGTTCCCACTGGGCAGGAAAGGGGGTGTTGGCGATAAAATCGGTGAAGGGGTGGCGACGTCGGGGCTGGTGGGGTGGGAGCGGATGGGGAGGGATGGGATGGTGGATCAGAGTGGGAAAGGTGGAGGTGAAGTTGTGAGGGGGTATGTCGGTTGTTGGAAGGTATTGTGTGTTGTAGGGTGGAACATGTGTAGTGTGTAGTGTGGTGGGTATGTTGTAGGGGATCTAGGTGGTGGGGAGGGTAGCGTCAGGGGTAGGGGCTGCAGTATGTCCTGGTTGAGTGGATGGGAAGTGAGTGGGATGGGTGGAGGGAATAGGTGTTTGTTGGGTGGTGGTGAAGGTGTGAGGGGTGGGGTTATATTCGTTTTCCTCTTCTGTAGGCTGGAAGGTCGGGGACCTTGCAGCCTCAGACATCTCCTTGGCTTTTCCTTTCAGGGTGGAATCAGCCTCGATCTTTCGCCTAAGGTGAGAGTTCTCTTGCGGTAGCGCCTCCATCTCATCAGCATTGCGTTTCTTTAGATCTGCCAACTCTTGTTGCATCTTACACTAGTGCAAAATTCACTTTTTATATCTATATATTATATCTGTTCAAATTTATTAGGTATAAAAGAGGAAGAAATCACATTTTTGTAAATAATAAGAGTTCTTTTACATGTGTTGGGCCTAAAAATAGGTATAGAAAGGGATCCATTTTATTTTTGTATTATGAGAGAAGAATTTGTACACCTATTGGACCCATACCAAGTATAGAATCTTTTAATGGTCTATCATTTCCGTCACGACTTCCGCTTTCAAACTCTTATCCACCTAACACACCACTCTTCTCCACCTACGCAAAAACCCTTCCCAATCCACGTTTCATACACCTCCTCATCGATTCCATGGCAAGGGTTCGCCAACTTGTTGAAATGACCTAGGGTTCATTGGGAGCTACTGCAATGAGTAGTCAACAGAACATGTCGTTCGAGTCAAACGAAGAAGGTGAGGAGTGATGTGACCCCAACAAGCCCAAGCTCAAGTGCATCAACAAGCCCAAGCCCATATCAAGGCCCAATCACTAGAAGCATGATGAGAAAGATTCACGTGGGCCTCTCACAAGATGATCAAGTCAATCAT
>Ga0214545_1004751_pt1 | contig 25211 bp, 11 predicted proteins | sample CNSS4metaG_FD_160064 | JGI IMG/M metagenome (GOLD analysis project Ga0214545, IMG submission 160064) | Root nodule microbial communities from cowpea collected in UCLA plant growth center, Los Angeles, California, USA - CNSS4 | ecosystem: Host-associated > Plants > Roots > Nodule | place: USA... | reverse complement strand
ATATCAGATGTAGGGGTCAAGTACCTATCTCCAACACTTAAATTACTCCAAGTCTTTTTGTGTGATATTCTCCTCAGCTAGCTTGTTCAATCTTTTCTCCTATTCAAAGTCTTTCTCCTTCAGCTCAGCGATTGGTGTATTTGTGTATTTGTCTACAAGGCTTTGATAGTCAGTTCAAGTCCCATCGTGAGATAGCAATAAATGTTGTAATAAATGTGAGTTAAATGTCCTTACCAACTTATCTTGGACCTCTATTTATAGTTTTTTGTATGGGTCCGTGATTAGGGTTTCGTAATCATGGCCCAATTGTTTTTTAAACTTAATTATTGACTTGTGTTATCTTAATTTACTTTTAACTTACTGATCCAGTTTTGGTGTGGCTATCCAATCGGCAGACCGTGCAGCCTGTCGGCTGTCCTCATGAATGAAGGTCTCCACAGAGGTGGAGACAAAGTTCAAATGGAAATGAACAGAGAGGGTGTTTGGTTGTAGACTCCCTTAAAACACTCTGAATAGATTGTCACATCAACGTTCCAAGGAAAGGTTCGCATGTAACAGGCGGCCTATGACCGTTTGTCCTTGGTCCGCTTGACCGATGCTCCAACATTGGACCATACAGTACAATATATAAATAAATATATATATATATATATATATATATATATATACATATATATATATATTTCCTTCTAGTTAACTATGATAGTAATATTAAAAAGTTGTTATAATCAACACCATAAATTAGTATCACATGTCCATTCATTCTATCATACGGTAAAGAGGTGAAAACTTAGATAAGATTCTTTCGTGTAACATTTCTGTAGGACTTCTTTCACTTTTTATGTCCCGCAAAAAATGGTTTTATTATTTTACGTTGTCATTATGGAAGACACTATTGTTATACATTAGGATACATTTGTTTTCTTAGACAAATATCTTTTTGGCTTTGTAATGATTTGGATACTTCAAAAGTAATTTTGCATAAGTTTATTATACGCTTGTATACAAATATTTTACCGCTAATTTTAACCTTTTTGTTCGTTCATGGAAATTCAAAAGTGTTGAATAAGAGAAATAATAAATGATTATTAATAACAAAAAGAATTCAAGATAATAACTGATTGAAAAAGAAAAACACACAAAATTAGTTCAATTTGTCATCAATCTACACTCAATTAATCTTAGTTGGATCTTTCGTCAAAGCATTAAATTATCTAATTACAATAACTAGAACAATAAATACAAACCATTCCTTAAAATAGCTTTTAAAAAAGATTTACCTAATGCAAATATTCAATTACCCACATGTATCAAACACTACTGTAAAAATAAGAAAATTAGTTCATGGGATGTGACAGATTTATAATTAAAAATATATAGGTAATTAAATTGATTTCTAAAGATAATTATTATACACCGCAAGAACAACATTTCTTAATTCACAAAGAATTCAACAAAATAAATCACACTCAAACCAAAACATTTATATTATTAACAAGCTCCGGATTAATCTCTAACAAACTCTTTACATTTATTCTAAAAACTTACATGCAAAAAAAAAAAAAAGAATTATTATTCAATGAAAATGAAACTAAAGAATATAAATTAATAATTTACAAAATTAGAAACCAATTCAATAAATTGTTATTAATAGAATGAGTTGATGATTTTGTTTTTGCATATAACAATTGGTGAAGTTCTGAGGTAGACTTATAGTTGTCGCCCAACAAACTTTGACATTGCCTCTGAGAAGAACAATTAAGGTAGATAGAGAGTGACGCATGTTTTGTTTTTATCCTTGAAAGATACTATATATGAACCATCGTGTACAATGTTTCAATGAGACACTCAATATTATCTATACCCATGTCATAATTTTGTATTCAGTATTATTAAATTTTAATTTAATTTAATAATAGCAATTTGTTTTACTCTGTTATAATCTAAAAGAAATAAAAATCCAGACTTTCTTCAAATGGGAATAAAGTATCAAACTTTCGTTTTCTTTTTACCGAGTCAACTTTTTGAACCCATTTTGCTTGCAATGAAGAAATGTAGTTATTTTGACTTAATCGTGATGAGAAATAAGATTGACCGATACAAAGCAATAAAAAAAATTGCAATAGATATGATAAGAACTTGAAAGTTACCATGAAAGTAGATTAAGAAAAGACCTCAAAAGGTTATTATTATTGAATTCCCTTCGAGTATGTTGCAGTGGGTACTGTAAATTTTCTTTGCTTTCAACTGGGAATCGGTAGAAAGAAAAAATGACGGCAAACAAGAAAGACACCCTTTGTATTTTTCTCTCCCTTTCTCATTCTTTCCCTCGTAATCTTAGTTTTCAGACAACTCACAGAAGTATTGCAAATTGTAACCTGGTTATTGCTGTCTTCCTAGTAATCAAAATTTTCTCTCTCTTCATTACCTTCCCATCCACCTTCAGTTTCTGGTTTCAGCCGACTAGTTTGATCAGGTTCCGTTTACCCAGATCTGCTTTTGCTACAATTTATTCACTTTTTTTCATTTCTTGCATCTATTGCTTCTATTTGATATCCTTATTCTATCTCAATTTCAAGTATTTCGTGCCAAACTTCTTCTGGGGGCCCTTTTGATCTTCCTTTTGTTGCTTAGTTTCTCGCATAATTTGCTTCTTGCTTCTTATTTTGGCTCGGTATTTATAAAGATTTTATCTTTTATCATTTCTTGGAATTATTTATTAGCTTGGGATTTACGTTTAGTTGTGATGGTGCCCCTCTTTAAGTTTTCAATGTTCTTTCCAAATCAGCTTTGCTTGAAGAATTATATAGTGTCCTCTTCTCTTTATTTTTTTCTGTGATTTCATTCATGGACCTTTATTTTATGTCTTTCCATGTTTTCTAGTACAATTTGGGATTGTCTGAACATTGATTGCTATTAGAAACGATGGGTGAAGTGAAATTCATGAGGTTTGACCGTGCATAGCATTGATCATTTGCATGTTTGAGAATTTGGATTGATCGTTTAAAGTTCTTGTCAGACTTATTTTCAGATAGCGATGTTGATTCTTTCTCCGTAGTAGAATTTGGCATGCAACTCTAGTTAAGTTTTGATGTTGCTTCCATCTCCCAACTACCAAGAACTAAGGACATACATATTTAATGCCCATTTTCCTGATTGTTTCATCATAAATTGTGCAAACATTGTACTTCTTGTTTCTTCTTTCATGAATAATAAGTCAACTCTAACTAACTGATTGTTCAGCATTCAAGTAGCTGTCATGTTGCTGAGAAAATGTTTTTTTCTTGAATTAGTTTATGACAAATGTTTGAAAAGGGATATTATTTTTACTTGGCAGTTTTGGCTCGCTAATTCTGAAGATCGACTACAATGAAGAAGGCCATTGGTCAAACTGTTAGGGAACTGTAAGTCTAACAGTTTAGGGTGGGGTTTGTTACTATTTTTTAACTCAGCCCTATTTCATAATTCCTCACTATCTTCATTATCCTTGCAGTAAAAGAGAAGTAAATAAGAAAGTACTTAAAGTTCCTGGGATAGAACAGAAGGTAAATTTTTGTTCTCTTAACATTTACTGTAAAACTGAATTGCATATAACTCCTAACAAGGACAATGGTGTGAGGATTTATGTGAAGTCTGCAATCTGAATTTACTTTTCTAATATTTGCTCGCAAAAGAAATTGGTTTACACATTATGATCCTTCTGTGCAAATTTTAATTAGACTGGTCTCTCACCTCTTCCAGGTTCTTGATGCTACCAACAATGAAGCCTGGGGTCCTCATGGATCACTTCTAGCAGATATTGCACAGGCTACCAGAAATTAGTAAGCTTGAATTCATCAGTTTATGCTTGATATTGTATAACAAATATCTCATTTCTTTGAGCTCCCTTGCAGTTATGAATGTCAAATGATCATGACAATAATCTGGAAGCGGATTAATGACACAGGCAAGAATTGGCGGCATGTCTATAAGGTTTGTTGTACCTTTTTATGTTTTAGATGAGATTACACTTGAATTTTTTTTTTTCTTTTGTTTATTGTCATAACACTCTTCTTTTTGGCCTTCAATACTTAAACGCATCCATGAACTGAAGTACACTGTTTATGAAATTTGTCTTGATACTTATTCAAGAACTCTGTCTAGCATTTTTTGCATTAATTTTTTATCATGTCCTCTTGGAAAAGAACGACACTAACATTCATCTAGTAAATGTTCAACAACAGGCTTTGACAGTATTAGAATACATCGTGGCTAATGGGTCAGAGCGAGTCATAGAGGAAATCAGGGAGCATGCTCATCAAATATCGGTAATCTCAATTCTGTCAATTGCAAACATTTATAAATTGTTCAGTCTTTTTCACTCAAACTTTTAATATTATTGAAATGATATAAAAATTAGAATGCAACTGTTAATATTGTAAATGTTCATATCAACAGACATTGTCCAATTTTCAATATATTGATTCCAGTGGAAGAGACCAGGGAAACAATGTCAGGAGGAAATCACAGAATCTCATTCTTCTTGTGAGTGATAAAGAAAGAATCATAGAGGTTAGACAGAAGGCTGCTGCTAACAGGGACAAGTAATTCTCCTCTTATTAGTTTGACTATTATATATATTTTGAGGAAGAAAAGATATTTCTTTTACCTGTATTTTGTAATGTCCATCATTCGTGTATTTGAATTTATTTTTGTTTTCTAGATCACAAATGTAAAACACTGGGTATAGTATGCAAATATTTATGTGGGTTTCTGAATCTAGAGGAGATATGTAATTGCCCCACATGATTGACCAGGTTTCGCGCCAGTTCAACCGGTGGAATGTACAGGCCTGGTTCACATTCTAGCAGTGGGTCTTATGGGGATAGATATGAAGATGATCGTTATGGAAGCAGGGAGGAAGATAGAAGTGATCATGGCTATGGCAGAGAAAGAGAATGGGGCTATAGAGATGATGATCGGTATAGTCGTGAGGGAGATCGTTATGGCAAAGATAATGAGGAACGCTATAGAAGAGATGGCTATAGGGATGACGAGTACCGTAGAAGAAGTGTTGATGACGACCAATATGGCTCAAAAAGTAGGAGCTCTGACAGAGATCATGATCATAATTTTGATGATGATGGTCAGCGTTCATCTCGGTATGTGCCTGAGATAGCCAACTCTTTCTTTCTTAGGGGGTCAATGATGATGATGATTGATCTTGATTATAGTTCTTGGGGTTCATTTGGTTTTGGATCTAACATCCATGCATAATGACCATTTAGCATTATTTTTGTTCACCATGTACAATTCAATGGACAGGTTAGAGCGAAAACTTTCTGAGCAAAATGTGGGTGCTCCTCCCAGTTATGAAGAAGCTGTTTCTAAAAGCCCTGTACACAATGAAAGGTATGAATTTAATAAGAGATTACTTATTCTGAAGATATTTGTTACTATATCACTTTGATTGCAGGGATGGGGGAATTTCAGCTGCATCTGCCCCAAAAGGCTCTTCTCCTGTAAGTAATAACCCACCACAAACAACTGCTGCTGCCACTACTGCAACATCTGGAAACCGAGAAGTTGAGGCTTTTGATGAATTTGATCCTCGTGGTCATCCTGTATCAGGTGTGGCAAGTTCTTTGTTTCTTTGTTTTGAATTGCATAGGGTGGGGGACAACCTGTTTGTTATTCCTGAATGTTTTACCTCTTGTACTCTGCTCCTAAGTATGCAATGTTCTTGTGGTAACTACCATGTAGTAGGAGTGTTCAAAACCAAACCAATCTAAAAACATAACAGAAAATCGGTCCAAAACAATTTGTGGATTTTAGTTCAATTTTGATGATTTTTAAGGGCTTCTGTTATTATTTAATTATGCTTTCTTAGCGAGAAACAATTCTTATGCTTTTATATTAATGATATCTTTATGTTTCTTGTTAGCTTCGCGAGCTCCTGCTAATAATGTTGAAATGGACTTGTTCGGCTCCCTATCTGAATCATTATCTTCAAATGCACTGGCTCTTGTGCCTTCTGCATCAGAAACAACAACCTCTCAAGGCAACGCAAACCTTGATTCAACTGTGGCCTTTGCACCACCACCATCTGCTTCTAATAATATCAATCCGGTAGGAATTTGCTTGTTTGTTTATACCTTCACTCTAAGAAAGTATTTGAATACGCTGTATTATTGATAAGAATAAAGTTGTGTATGGCTTGGAATGATTTTCTTGCACGGCTGATTGCTAACAATTAGGAGGGTACAACTTCATGTTAAGAAATGTAGCATACTAATTACTGTAACATCTGTCTGTGGATTATGATGAATGGAGGGGAACCTAAAAACTAGAAAGAGTTGTGTTACTGAGGGGCATATTTACTGTGCTTATGCTTCGAATAATTTTTGTATGTGCTTCTGCAGCTTAGTGCGTGTAAAACATTTCCTTTTATATCCTTTGACGAGAGTTCATCTCTGTTAATCCTGGTTTTTTTATGGTTTAACTTTTGCAGGTGTTTGAAGACCCGTTTGGTAATTCACCGTTTAAGGCCATTCCTTCCGCTGAAACTCCTCCGCCTCAACCCCAGATTCATCAGAGTCCATCCCAGCCAAGTGGTTCTAACACAGAATCAGTCTCCAACTTTGGGTTTGGAGACTCATTTTCTGCTCCGCCCCAAGCCCGTGACACTCATTTTTTGTCACCATCACAAGAAACTGATATTCTTGCAGACATTCTTCCACTTCCGCCATTACCTGGGACAACTTCGCAGCAGAACATTTCAGCTCATCCTGATGCTCAAGCCTCATCCTCCTTTTCAGCTTCATCAGGGCAAATGGCAGCACAATCCTTTTTTGCAGAGTCTGGACAACATGCGCAGCAAGGTTTCTCGGCTGGAACCAGTCAACCTGCCACAGAGGCCGTTTCAGTTCCTGGAGGCCAACTGCTACAAACCCTGTCATCGAATCCCACTGGTCAACAACATACACAGCAACCCTTCCCATCTCACACCCACCAACCCGTGCAATCAGGTAGTCATGTATATGGTGGATTCCCTCCCCAGGCTGGTTCTATGACTGAAGGAGCTTCCGGCACGTTCCCTCAAACGCAAGGTGGACACGTGAACCAGACCTATGTACAGGGATCTATGGCCCTTATTCCTGCACACACGGCTCCTCAAGTTTCAATGGGGCAGAGTGCCAACTATTTGTCTTCTCAATCCCCCATTGATCCAGCATCACAGTTTAACAGCGGAAGCTTAATGGCACAACACCAAGTACATGCTTTGCAGAATGCTGTTTCTCAACCATCCTCCAAGGACAAGTTTGAAACAAAATCCACAGTCTGGGCAGATACACTAAGCAGGGGTTTGGTTAATTTGAATATATCTGGACGTGAGTGTTGTGCTTACATACCTTATCACACTGTTTCCAAGTTGGGTTCTTTTCTGGATGGATGAACACTAACTTCTCATCTTTTTCATTTGCAGCTAAAACAAACCCTTTAGCAAATATTGGAGTGGACTTTGATGCAATTAATAGGAAGGAGAAGAGGATGGAGAAGCCCACCACTACATCGGTAACGTCAACGGTAACCATGGGTAAAGCCATGGGATCTGGTTCAGGCATGGGCCGGGTTGGTTCTGGTGCTCTTAGACCACCTACCTCAAACCCATTGGGTATGGGTATGGGAATGAGAAGCTACGGAGGTATGAACATGTCTATGGGGATGGGTATGAACATGAGGGGCATGGGGCAGATGCAGCCACCAGCTGCACCTCCCGGAGTGCCTCCTGGGTCTAACATGCCTGGTAATTATAACTCCATGATGGGAACAGGTGGTGGTTATCCTCAATATCCTTATGGCCTTGGTGGCTACCGATGAGATTGACCATTGTACCTAGATACCATTACCGATGTCAGACAAATTGTGTGAGATTTATAGAGCATTATACTTAGATAGTAATATCAAAGTGTATGAGATTGATTGAGCATTATACCTGGAAGATAGGATAGCATGTCAATACCTCATTCGTGGCATCATCATTGTGTACCAGGGAACGGATCAAATATCACTACTAGAGTTTTCACCTTTTTTTTTATTAACTAGTGGTACGATGTTTAATATGTTATTTTCCCTTTGCGCCTATTCTACATCCATGTTCGAATTATGAACTCGCAGTTAATAATATTGAATAGTTTTCCAATATATCTATGTGTGTTTATATATATTATAGAAAATTGGACAATCAAAGAAAGATCGATACCTTCTAACAACTACTCCCGATAACAGATAGAAGGAACGCATTCAAAATTGTCAGAGGACGATCCCGAAACAATTAATTTCGTAAGTCATTTCTTATTCATTTTGAAATAGACGTTTCGAACTGTATTCTAATTTCTTGAGTCATTTCCGATATATTTTAAGATGGACTTTCCAAAATATATATTTTATACTCCTGAACAGATGAGATAGTGGCTCAAAACATTCGTGGAGTGTACAAAAATAGATCCTTAATCAACCCAAAATCTATCTTAAAAGATTTTATCTTCGAAGGTAATTACAATGTTACATTTAGCAAGCTTTTATTGCTGACTGGATTTTAGAATTATGTGAAATTTAGCACGCTATTATTACTGACTGAATTTTAGAATAAACATTAAAAGAACCGTCCTAAACACTCAAATTTCCATCTACACAAATTGAATCGAATCGAATGCTTCTTGTTTTGCAATCTAGGAATGCAAGTAAAATGTCCATCTTTGAAGGAGACTCTTCCTCATGGTTTTACCCTTCAAACACCTCTTAAGGTGTGCTTAGTTTTTTGGAGCATCCGGCCCAGGTGCTATTATTATGATTTACCTGAAGTAGTAGCTTCTTCATCATGTTGTCTTTGGTTCGCATCTTCAGCAAGATGGAGATGGTCTTCATTCTCATTTGTATCACCACTGCAATCAGTTCAGCGACAACTTCGTATATTAGAGAAATCAAAATGCAGTAGGCACCTCACTCTACTCGTGAGGAAAACTTGACGAGAGGACTGTATGAGCTACTGTACAGTGATTCAGCATTAAAAGAAAGTAAATTTATGAGTACAAAGTGTGAAATTACATACCCAGAATAGATAATAAGACCTACAACAACAGCACCAAAGGCCACATAGTACATCCAATCAACCTGGAAAGCAAATTTGGCAGTTGAAATATTAGTAAACTCTGCATGCCATTCATAAATTGATTGGAAAAAAATTGCAACATTCAAGAGTGATGTTAGACCTTCTCATGGTAAGCGAAGATGCGAATTAAGACAGCCCACATGTCCGAGGTCAATAGAGACAAATTTAACATAGTGGAACCATTGATCTGTGACAAAACAGAGAATATTTTAAAATGCTAGTTCTCAATTTGGTGAACCTAAGCTAAAGCTAAACTGTAAGCTGGTTTAACGCCACCTAACAATTCAATACTGTGAGCAACGCAAGAGAGATGTTGTCAAGAATCAGGCGGGTATGAAAAAAGTACTACGCAAGATTCTCAAGCAACTTCAAGGGTGAACAATTTCTTACAATGCTAACAATTATTGAATAGTTGGATCAAAGAAATAAACCTAAGTGTAAAATTAATAGAAAAGTATTCAATAGAGTAAATAATAAAACCAAAAATTACTTCCATTAAGTGTGATCACTTTCTTTACATTTAGTAACCTACAATTTCAAGCTACAAAATCTGCAGAATCATTGTAGTTTGAATCCACACCTTTAGTAGGACAGGGACTAAAGAGTAAAACAAAAACATAGCCACCGCAAATCCAACAAAAGGAAGCGCCTGCAGTCACCATTCCAAGCAAGGGTCATAAATAACATAAATAATAAATTGCCATGTTGCTAAATCATAAACAATTTGATGTACAAAACAGATAGTATTTAAGGGGATGTAGTAATATGTAAAACAAAACTAGAGAATAGTCTATAATCACTAGGCCACTGTGAGCAGGGATGGTTCTAAATATTTACCCCTGATCTCAAGAGAAAGGGGTACATCACCATTGTTAGGACCAAATTCATTGTTTCCTTCCAAGATTGCAAACAAAAAGCAACTCGGGATTTTACGGTTCTTCCAGACATAAAGAGAAGGGCCATGGGAATGAAATCAACCACAGACATCTAAGACAGATTCTTTCGGCCTTGCAGACATCTTAGCCAAAGTGAAACTTTGCCAATTACTCAAATAATAGTGTGCCAGTGTGAGTGCTATAATTCAGAGAGAGAGAGAACTTACTGCCCCAGCTGACCAGTGAATAGATTTTAGCTCATTGCGCTCAAGTATGCTTCTGTAGTACGTTAATCATTAAGACCAAAACAGGAAAAAGAAAACTAAGAATGTGACGAGTGTAATATATACAAATGTTTTCTACCTTTTCTTTTACTGTCTGAATTTACAAAGAAACTTTGATACCAAAAATTATCTTTATCTCAGCTTATTGTAATTAATTTAAAAACTACTCTCTATTTTAACATTTCAGAGTTAATTATAAATTAAAATTCCCAGTACAAAATGACATAGTTCGATTTATTTAACCAGAGTAAAGCAGTTGCAATTAAACACTTCAGCTATGCAACGGGTGAATGGAATGAAGATGTATAGAAAGTCCAAATAAATACAACTATGTTATAGATGTTGGAATTAATGTTTGAGCAAGTAACATAAAATGGATTCCTCAATGCAAATTTAACAAAGCACAAGACTGAAGACGAATAAACAGGTACAAGAGTTAAGAAATATTATTCAACAAAAGGATCTAAGTCTACTCTTAAATTAATTTCAAGGATACATTTGAATGGCACTGATAATGCCACCGAAGACACCCAACATTGCCATCAACTCAACTCTATCGGCATTTTTCACTAGAAACTCCTGTAAATGGAAAGAAATAACAATACCAAAAGATATTACTCATAATGAAATATTAATTGTGGATAAATCATGTGGGAGCATCTCAATTAGCCCAAATGCATCATATTCTTGCTTTGCTGTCAAGATCTCAGATTCAAGCTGACTTGAAATTTGGATCAATGAGATAAGATTTTCAATATGATTATATGCACATACTAAATTGAAAATTGCAAAAATGTGTTAAAAGTAGAAGTGCAATCAGTTTACCTCGCTGACATTGCTGACAGCATACAATGTAGCACCAGCAATAACAAGAAGATCCCCTGTACGAGGGTTGCTTCCACCTATAGCATGTGCACATACGATTTGACAATTACCATAAGGAGAAAGATATACTTTACTGATGACAAATGACAAGGTCAGCATGTACTAAAACCCATTTGAAAAACAAAGATATTGAACACACAACTCTAGCTTTCTAAATGTGTCTGTGTAGTGTTAGTGTTTACACATGCACAAGATATAGGGGTCAATCTCAGAAATTATAAGCCACCAACCTGCTCGATCGCCTGCATGGACATCTGAAAATACAACCAGGACAAGGCCGGCAAGGCAAACAAGTACACCGGTTATCTTCAATAGTCTATATTTTGTTTTTAGGAAAATCCACGTAAAAAGCATGACACATGGGATGGACCAGCAGTCAAGCAGCATCACACTTGTTAGTGATGTGTATTGATACGCCTTCACAACTGTTCAACGGATGAGAATTAGCATGTAATTCACCAAAGTAAAATGATGCAACTCAATAGGTAGCTTGCTTCAATAGAATAAATACGAATTTCCAACAGTAAATGTACTATAAAGAAAACATTAAAGTTATACTGAAGTAATCTAGATTTGGAAAATTAAGTTTGAGGCAAACAGGCTTGAGCAGATTGAATACAATTATATTAATTTCAATTTTCAACAATGTTCTCCAAGTACTTACTATATCTTTGCCATCAGAAACACTTACCAAGAAAATTTGCTTCAACATCAACCAAGCCAAGAAGTATGTAATAATACCATTTTGCCTGCACCAATACCACATGGATTAGTGAAATTAACTTGGGATGTTCAATGCTCAAAGGAGAACAGAGTGAAAGGATCATATCAATATATCTTTTAAAGAAAGTCGTCTCGCACCTTCTGGTTGGAGGTTTATTCCTTTTTACCAAGGAAGAAGTTAATGAATATTACATCTCATGCTATGAAGTAAAAACAGTATAATAACATTATGTGTCCTAAATTGTGGTAGTTTATATCTCCATAACAGCTTTCCAAGAATATTGTCAAAATTTGTAGATAGGTAGGATCATGCAAATAGATGGAACTTTTTAATACAGGCTAGAGATAGCACTGATCCACAATTACAAATGAAAAACAGAAATAGAAGATTCATAGACATTTGAGATACCATTCTTATCCAAAATTCTTTTTATTCTAATTCTATGTGAACAGAGCTTTTTAATTATACAGATACCCCTCTATTTCAGCAACATTCTGGTCACCTCTGGATCTACATTATAGTCACCTCTGGATCTATACAGTGCTACATCAACACTTCTCCTTACAAACTCCAAAGCAACCAAATGGCTCTGCAAATTATTTGTTTCTTTTTCTCCACTTCAAGTGATTTTCTTAAAGCAACCCTTTCTTATAATAAAAGTAATAATAAACACACCACCAATACCAAACCTTGAGTCACGTGATGTTCATTATTTAAAATGACAGCACAGTATGAAAGCACAGATAAAGTGTAGGCATACAAGCGATAATACCAAGTGTCATCTAAGGAAAGCACCTGCTTAAAATGAGATAAAGGTAATATGCACAAATCAGATTAAAGAATGTTTCGAATATTCTTCCTTCAATTTCACACAAAAGAAGAAAAAGTTAAAAATATTAATTATCTAAGGCAAAAGCATCATGTATTCAAACAAAGCAAAGCCCTGGTCTATAACCTTAAGTGCTTCCCTTCTGTACAGAACAATGCTCCCGTAGACAACTGCCAAAAATACGTAGTTTAAAAACGACTGTGAAGTTGGTGCATTAATCCCTGTAAGGTGAGGAAGAACATAACATGTTAAAATGAAATTCAGAAAGTAAAACCTAGTGATAAAAAGACACGTTTACAGTAATTAACGATGGAAAAGACCCGTAAAGAAAATCAAGTCAATCCAAAAATGTTCTTTAACCAAAGACTTCCGTGGACTAACAATCAAGAACCAAAAATAAACTACAAGAGAGAGAATTTGGGTGAATCTTATGAGAATGCAGCCAAACCTTTTTTGGCCAATTCAGAAGAGGTGAAACCAGTTGAAGTGATCAGAAGAGAGAGAAACTGTCCCAACCCAAGACCTATTAACGTATTTTTGTTCCTGAATTGGTCCAAAGTGAGCATCTTTTCCTATTGCCCGGGAAAAAGAAGTCCAAATGTAAGATGGAATGTGAAGTTCAGCTAACACCCTTTTATTAAGGATGTTCCAAAGGACCGAACTTTCAAAGGAAGTAGCATAACACACTCTCTTAGGAGGTTTGGTTGTGATTGGGTGAAATCAGACACAAGAACACTGCGGAGTTTACAATTTATTAGGGTTGTAAGTGTCATGATAATATCATTTAATCTATTTTTTATCAAATTCAATTAAATTGATGGGTCAGTTTCACGTTTTTTATTCACCAACATGATCCAATCAAAGTCAACTTAATTATAATTGAGTTATATCAGTTAAATAATTTATTAAAAAATACTTAAAAATAAATTCTATCAATATTTTTTAATAAATATAAAGTGATAAAAATATTTATGGTACGTAAATAAAACTAAGCAGATAATAAAATATAAATCCTTTATATGAATAATATTTTCGTTATATATTTGTTTTCTGGTTATCAAATTTGAAATTTATGAATTATTTACTTAATTCATTCTAATTGAGTGTACTGATAAAACCAATTCATTCTGAGGACGTAACCTGATTCACAAAAAATATAATATAATTGGATTGGATATGTTGCATTGATTTCTGCCGAACTAATGTGAAAAATTGGTGAGAGACAGCATTTAATATATTTTTTTGTTAACATCTAAATTTAAAAAAAAATAAAAGTACTAGCATAACACGTTATTTTTTTATGAGTAAAATGATATTTATATAAAATATCATTCAACAAATGATCGTCTCTCGTTAGACTCATCTCCCATTCAACAAGCACGTCAATCATCTTTTAATCCATCTTCACCAACAATTAATCCCTAAACGGAACATAACATTAATATTAATTTTATATAACCTAGAACAAAATTTATTTTTATTACAATGATTTGTAGAAAAGAAATGTGCAATTCTTTTTTAATTTTGATAATATTATTGTCATTGATCAATACTTTAATTTCACAGTTTTTCAAACAAATATATAATATTATATACATACATATTATACAATTAAGATAAAAAACAACAAGTTATGAAGATTAATTACGAATATCTTTTTATCGAAATATTTTTATAAAACTGTACAAAAAATAATAATTTAATTAAAGACGTATTTATTATCTTTTGAACTTTTACGTCAACATATATGTTATTGGATGGTAATAAAAAATTTATAATTATCATACTCAATTATTATATCAAGTAAAAATATTTTATTCGATTAGTGATAAAATTATACTTGTGATAATAAATTTATTTTATTTTTAATAATTTCATTAATTATTTACTTCTTTAAAATATTTTTATTTCTACAAATAAGTACATAGATCGAACTCGTGTATTTTAGTAAAATTTATTAAACCATAAATTTGTTTAAATAATTATAAATATATTTAATTGTATATTTTTTTATCATAAATAATTACTTAAATTTAAAAAATACTTGTTAAAAGAATAAAATGGTAAATATAATTTTAATTTATAAAATAATTAAAGTTAGATTAAATTTATGGTATTGAAAGAATAAAATTGAAAATAAAAAAAATAAATAAATATATATATATATATATATATATATATTCACAAAAAAACGAATATATATAGATAACTAAAAAATTTATAAAACTTATTTTTTTATAATTATTTTATAAGAATTATTTTCACAATACATAATAAATTTTTAATAAATTTATAAATTTTTGACTGAGTCTCGATAGATTTTTATAATCCATATTTAGTACACAATTAATTAATATTATTCAATTAATTGAATTTCTATTATTAAAAAAATGTCGTTATCTATGTTTACGAAGTGAAGTTACTATTTATGTATTGACTTAATTGTTATATGGGTTAATATGTATTTTTTTCATAATTTTCGGTAAATTTTATAATTAGTTTATTTTAAAAATTTGAACAAATTTAATCTTTTATTTTTCAACATACATGAATTTAATTTTTTTTTAATAAAAATTTGTTAGGTTTATTTGATGTTTCATACACATTTCAAGATTGTATTTGAGTTGTGTATATTATTTGACACATTTTTTTTTAATGTTAAGTCAAATACTATTATGAAACGCGCTTATGTCAAATAAACTTAACAACATTTGATTAAAAATACTAAATTCACGTATTTTGAAAGATAAATGACTAAATTGATCCAAAATTTTGAAATTGACTAATTCCAAAATTCATTAAAAGTTAAGGGACCAAAAACACATTTAACTCTTGTCATATTATCATGTTATCTAAACTGAAATGTTGTTACATGTTATTTTATTATTTTAATCTATAATTTATAATTTAATACCTATAATTTTATAAGTTTGTAAATAACCATAGTTATTTTTTAATATATTGTCAGATTGTTTAGTAAATTATTGGTTTAAATACTACGTAAGTAAGTTGTGTAGGATTTTTTTAGTGATGTTATGTGTTTTTAAATAAAATAAGAAATTAGGGTTAAATACATTTTTTGTATCTTAAGTTTTAGAGAAATTTAGAATTAGTCACTTTAAATTTTTTTGACCAATTTAGTCATTCATATTTAAAAATGCGTAAATTTAGCTATTTTAACCAAATTTTGGTAAGTTTATTGCACGTTTTAAACGTATTTCATGATAATATTTGAATTGTTTGCACTGTTTGTCACATTTTTGTTTCAATATTAACTCAAATATTATTATAAGATACGTTTAAAATGTCAAATAAACTTAATAAAATTTGGTAAAAATGACTAAATTCACGCATTTCTAAAGATGAATGACTAAATTGGTATAAAGTTTCGATAAGGGACTGATTCCAAAATTCACGGAAACTTGAGGAACAAAAAACATATTTAATCCAAAAAATTATAAGTTAACGAAAAATTTAAAAGAGAAAATTAAATCAAAAGACATAAATTTATTAAGTATCAAATATGTTATAAATATTTCTTAACAACTCAATTAAATATTTTCAAAAAAAAATTATCAAACTTAAAACATAATTAAATCTTAAAATAAAAATACGAGATCACATAAATGATTTACCATTATGTGAACAATCATGGGTTAACATTGAATTATTTATTTAAATAAACTTTCAGTAGTAATTTATATATATACTTTTAGTCTACCTTTAATTAATGATGAAAGAATTAAATTTCAATTAAACATCTGTTTATTTTATTAAATATCAAGAATATATATTTTTATTTATATTTTTTCTTAAATTTTACTACAAAAATTTATTAGTATAATGTAGTAAATATATAAATTATTTTTTATATTTAAACATTATTCCATTTAAATTGTGAATTATGTGTCAATTTGACATTTTGACACTTTTAATTTTAATCATAGAATTATTATTAATTATTTTTAATTTTTATAAACAAATTTATAACATCCAAATACTTTTTTTATAATAATCATTTTACCGTATATTATTAAACATCTTAAAAATACTTCCGATAAATTATTTTCAACATCCAAAACATGAATTATCAATCACAGACATCACAACTAAAATTACTAAATTAAGAATCTTTTATTTATAATATTTTATACCACCCAAAATAGTATTTGTTTTATTTAAACCAGTACATTCATTTTTGTAATTCAAAAATCGGATATTGAAATCATATTTTCTATTATAATTTTTTTTTCAACAAACCAACAGTAATAAATTTAACTTCAAATTATGTTATAAAAATAATATTACGAAATAATTTTCTTTTTTATTTTGTTCCTTCTGTTAAACTAATTATAATTTAATATTAAAATTTGTAATCAAATATTTTAAATCAATCTTCTCTAATTTCAATTTCAATTTAATATTTTATATAATTTTTCCATTTAAAAAAAAGTCCCGTTTGAAATTTGTTTTTTTACAAGTTAAATCCCCATAAATTTCTTTTGAAAAGATAAAAAAATTAGTTGAAAGTTTTTGAGATTTTGGTTCTCCAAACATCAAATTCTCAAATGATATATTGGTCTAGTCGGATAAATTTTCTTAAAAATATAGTGGGAGAAAGATTCTGGTTCTAACACTGCATTTTCAATAGATTTTCTAAAATTAAAATTTCATTATTTCACTCTACCAAACATATAAAAATATGCACACCTTCTTTTTCCGAAAGAATACAATATCTATTAAAAATGAAATTCTAGATTATATATATATATATATATATATATATATATATATATATATATATATTTAAAAAAATAAATATATTTTTTAAAAAAAAAAAAAATACACCTCCTCTTCAAACTATATTTTTTTAGATGCATGTTTTTGAAGAAGAGAAATATTGTGGTGGAAGTATGTGATATTTACACATGAAAATCATCTCTCTAAAATTTGTTTAGAAATTATATTCCTAAAATAAATAAAAAAAGAAACTCAATTTTGAAGTTTTTATAATATAATAAAGATGAATGTTTGATGAAAAAAAAAAATGAGAAAAGGTTGGTGAGATAAGAAAGAGATAGGGCATGATGTCCATAGATCTAAGATCATATATACAGGGAAGAGAGAGAAGGAGATGAGGTAAAGAAGATACATACGTACCCTCTTGCTCTTGCTCTTGCACTGCCACATCCAAAAATATTAGGGTTAGGGTTTCAGCTCAAACCAACTGTCACTCGATCTATTCTCTGCTGCCTCTGCGTTTCGCCGCGTCGCCATGGATCATCGCAAGAGGGGGAGGTCTGAAGCTGCCTTCAATGTCAATGGCGCCGCCAAGAAATTCAGGCCAGGTTTGTTTCTACTCTTTCATCACTTACCGTCTTTCCCTTTTCCTTCTGCTTACCACTTACGCACTTCCATTTTGGTTTCATTTTCATCGTTCTTTTGCTCTTTAACTCTTCATCAATCTTTCCGAGATGCGCTGCCCGTATTTTATTCTCTTTTGTTTTCATCTGCGCGCCCAATGATTAACAATGGAAGAGCGATGAGAAATCTTGATAAGTGTTAAAAAATGTTAGGCAAATTTCGTTCACGGTTCCATCGTTCTTTTCTTTAAAAATATTTCTTTTGTTTTCTACGAGATATTTATTTAAAACAGTTAAAATTTCATATTCTCTTTCACCGTACAGATACAGTTTTGTAAATATTTCACCTTTCGATATTATCACAACAATTTACGTTATGTCGTGGTAATATGTATGGAATGTTGAATTATTGTCTCGGGCACCTTCTCCGAAAACACTCTGGTATACGTTAGCTTAAATGAGCTGATATTGGTCAAAATATAATAAGAAATAGCTATTGGATGTTATCCAAGTTGAATCATAAAAGATCAACGGAATTTTAACTGAGAGAACTTAATTAATGTTCTGTAACAGAAACGGACTCCTTTCCAACTGGTATAGGAAGCAAATCGAAGCCATGCACAAAGTTTTTCAGGTTCAAATCTTTAACTTATCTAAAATAAAAATTTAATGCACTTTCATATATGTATAAATTTTATAATGTTTTGGATAAAATTGATACACAATCTCTTCAAGCTGAATCCATATGGTTTGACTAATGAATTGGGTAGTTAAAGCTGTGATACAGGTTCTACTTCTAATTATGATAACAAGACTATGAACAGAAATTGTTGATTTCCAAGAATGATCAGTTCTATTAAGTGCTTCCTGGGCAATATATAATTGAAAGCAGTTCTATGGGATGCATAACTTGATCTACGTAATTGGTAGTATACAATTTTCTGCAATCTTTTCAAGTAAAGGGGTGTGACGCCAACCACTGAAATGGCTAGAGCAGTACATGGCCTAAGACATATATATCTATCAATACTCCAAAACATTAGTGGATGGAATGGTGCTTAAAAGCATTCACAACACGCTTCTTTCTTATTTTTGTATGGAATTTTGAATTGATCTCTATGATACAATGATGATAATGTGGTTCTTACGTTGACTATACTGCTTTGCTGATATATGCTGTTGTACAATTGTTTGGTATATTACTATCCCAGCTGATATCTGCTGTATTTTCTTCGCCTTAATTATATTGAAGTCTGAAGACTTCCATTTGGTTTTGAATGCTGAATTTGAAGATTAGCCATGGCTTGGAAACGGAATGCCTAAATTGATAGAGAGGATATTGAGCTTCAAGGACAAAATAATGTAGAGTTTGTAACCATGGAAACTGGAAAGGCTTTAGAGTTTTAGGAAGAGCATAGTGATAATTTGAAATTATTGACGTTCTTTACTTCAGTTGAATATAATCATTCTGCTTAAGAGCCTCCCACAAACAATATTCTGGTTGTTCCATGGGTGACTCATAATATATTGGATTCTCTTCACCCTTGCAGATATACAAAACTCATAACATCTTCCATTAGCAATTATTTTCTTTTGCAAATATTCTCAACTGTCTTTTGCCAAATAGTACTTTAAATACACTGCAAGGTATTGTACCTTGAGATTTTCCATTAACTTAGCTTAAATATCTTATCTAGGCTGGCATAGCTGTTGTCATGTATTTGTTCTAAATCCTATTCAATCAGAATTCTTCCTTGTACAGATCAGTCACATTCTTTGTCCCTTCCTCTCTTTCATTTGCTGTGGAATCGAGAACAATCTTTTGTTGTATTCTTAGTTTGTCAGTTTTAGTGGCATTTTTGTCAGCTTATATTAATTTAATTTTAATTATTTTTTATGGCTAAATAATTTCTTTCTATAACGGTTTGTTTTTGCTGATTGAAATCTTGATTCAGATAGATTTAGTCTGTTTATGGTTAGCGTTAGTGCTAGTTCCATTATCTTGATTCATAATCAGTAACTATTTCATAGAAGTTTGACATCCTTCTCTTGCTTGACAGTGAGGAAGGGCAAACTATGTTCATGACTTGATAGTGAATTTTAGTTTGATAATTTGCAATATCTTTCACCCATCTGTTCTAGGAAGCGGCCCCTGCTGATTGGAGCTTAATACATGTTTTTAGATCCTTTTATGATACATATTCTGTACCTGATTTTTTTTATAAAAATATATTTTACAATACATATGAACATTTGTTAAATATTAGGATTAAGCCTTATACCTGTTATTTTTTGGGCTCAAGGTTTGATTTGTCCTAGTCTTTACTCGTGATTTTATGGTTATCTCTGGCTTGAAACATGGAGAGATTATGGGTTTGTATACTATGCTGACACTTACTTTAAACTGAGGTAGCTGCTGATTTGCAATGTTTCACGTTTTGGATTTCTGTTCAAGTTCATTGTCATTCCTGGTTTATACCTTTGATTATCTCTACTTGAATTGAAGATGATGCTTTACTGATATCTGTATTTATGAACCATTAAAAATTGTGACTTTGTAATCTTTTCTCATTTGCTCTCTTCCTTAGAAGATACAGATAAATGCTGGGAGTGTTTGTCAATTGTCTAGCAAGTTTGAACCCTTGCATGCCTTGGTAGTCTATATTATTGTATATGATTGCTTGTTTACATTAGGAGTGTGATCCTTGACTCTCTGCTTGGTTAGAAATGGAGTGGAACGAAATAGAGAAGGGAGATAAGATACAAATATCAAATTTCCACTATTTCTAAATTCATCTTTTTTAAGTTTTCTCTTGTAAATTTGTCTTGATGTTCTTGTATCCTCATTAATCTGTGTTTTTATCTATTTACTCGTGAGTTTTCCCCTCTCTTGTTTTCTTTGTTCCATGTGTCTATGTTCTGTTTGTTCTGTCTCTGGACATCCTCATTAATCTGTGTTTTTATCTGTTTACCCAGGGGTTTTTCGCCCCTATTGTTTTCTTTGCTCCATCAGTCTGTGTTCTCTGTTTAGTTTCTCTCTGATATGAGTCTAAGGTATGCCCTTTTGGTATATCTACTCCCAAAGACCCAAATTATTCATTCCTTTTTCTCCATTTCTTGGTAGTCAGCCATGACATTTTTGTTACTAATTTACTTGGATGATTGCTTAGGGAGGAGACCTATAACTTCTTATTGATAATTGTGAACATGTCAAGATTTTGAGTATTTTGAAAATTTATATGTATTTAGTATGAATTATATAAAATGTATGAGAAACATTAAAAATATAAGTCATGTTGCTATGCACTGTAATGTTTTTGTGTTTTTGGGGACAACTGTACGGTTTACTTCCAGGATTGGTAGTTGTGTCCTCTCTGGAATCTGAACGGTTGCTTCTAATTCAGTCTAGAGTGACCACGGTTAATGCATGTTTATGTTGTTCCTTGTTGAAAGAACATCAGATAGACATTACAAGTTACATAGAAAATGGATGTATGTGAAAATTACTTACGAAGACTATTTTCATAAAACTCATGTGACCGTGTCACATGGATCCTAGATTTTCCATTATCTTTTGTTAATGCGTATTCTTAATGTTCATTCATTTGGTAATTTGATGTTTGTAGCCCCTCTATGTTTGTTGCCTCGACTATGAGAAATCCGATTGAGCATTGTTGATTGCTGAATCTTATTACTTTAGACTTCAAAATGATATGTAGTTTCTATATTGCTGTGAATTAGACATGCCATGCTGTAGTTTGTTTCGTATGTTTTCTTTTCTCATAATATGTGCTCAAATTTCTTTGTACTTGATTATAATGCTCCTTGCACTATTCTCTTATTTTGTCTTTAGAATAATTTGCCATCTTATTTATGAAATACTTACCAGTCTAAACCTGCTTTTTCCCTCTGTACTGTCAGTGTCATTGGGTATTCAAAATTGTTTGTTACTTCGGTCATCCATCATTAGTATTTGCACTGCTAAATTTATAATTCCCATATAATGATATATTGTATTTGCTTAACAAGAGATGTTAATTATGAAAATAAAGAAGAAAAGGCATCGGTTTTGTAAGGGAAAACATTCTTGATACATTTTAAATGAATCATCTTAATTCTTAAACGATGCTACTTTGGTGTATATTATTTGTCTGTCTCTTTTTAGGCTAACTTTCAGTTCATACTTCATAGAGTGAATTAGCATTTCACTGAGAGGTCCCACCTCTACCTGTATTAGCTTTGGAATCTTACTGGTTGGATGTTATTAACCTCTTATGTCATCTACTTTCCTCTATAATGCAGCACCTCTGGCTGTCCATTTGGTGAAGGATGTCATTTCCTGCATTATGTTCCTGGTGGCTTCAAAGCAGTCTCTCAGCTGATCAATGTGGGAAGCGATCCTGCTATTCCTCATGTTGGTAGAAATCCTATTCCACCATCCTTCCCTGATGGGTCATCTCCTCCAGTTGTTAAAACCCGATTGTGCAACAAGTTTAATACGGCTGAGGGTTGCAAATTTGGTGACAAATGTCACTTTGCCCATGGTGAGTGGGAGCTTGGCAGGCCTACGGCCCCATCATACGAAGATCCCCGTGTTATGGGACAAATGCCAAGCAGCAGGATAGGTGGACGTGTGGAGCCCCCACTTCCAGCTCATGGTGCAGCTGCCAGCTTTGGAGCCTCGGCCACTGCAAAAATTAGTATCAATGCTGCATTAGCTGGAGCAGTGATTGGAAAAGGTGGCGTCAACTCAAAGCAAATTTGTCGTGTAACAGGAGCTAAACTTGCCGTAAGGGATCACGACACGGATTCTAACCTCAGAAACATCGAACTTGAAGGCAGTCTTGATCAGATCAAACAAGCCAGTGCAATGGTACATGAACTTATTTTAAATCTCAGTTCTGCCTCTGGGCCTCCAATGAAGACCTTTACTACACAGACTTCTGCCCCGACAAGCAACTTCAAGACCAAGCTCTGCGAAAACTTCGCTAAAGGTTCCTGCACTTTTGGGGAAAGGTGTCACTTCGCTCATGGAACTGATGATTTGCGCAAGACCGGAATATGATAGTGTTATGATATATAGCTTAAATGGTTTTAGTGAGGTTGAATTGTGCAAAATTTTCTAGCTTTTCAATTTTTTTTTTCAATCAGCTTCTAATTTGCTACATGATAACTAATGGTGAGTCTTACCACAGCTTCTGAAATTCGATTGCCTCTCACTGTCACTATTTTATATTTCATCTTGGCCACTTCCTTCCATTATTTGTTGCCACATTAACTTTTAAAATGTAAAAAAAAGAAACATGGTCATTTTCGCTTTCTTCCTCTCGCTGTTCCACTCTTCCCTGTCCAATTTTACGAACTTTATGTGAGAGTCATGGTTATTTATATTCCCCACCCCTTTTTCCTTTTAACCGATTCTTTGTTATAGCAAGAGTGAAAAAAAAGGTTCGTGGTGTCTCCTTGGCCAACGCTGAACATTCAGAAGTACTGTGTAATTAATGTTTTTCAATTGAGACTCTTTATTTTGAAAATGAAATGAATGTAGTGTCGATAACTCCCTATACTTAATATAGTTGTAATTTTAAAGTATTAGTGTTACTTTAATCGGTTAATTTACTATAATTGCAACAATTTTATCGTTTTTTCTTTCCTCTAAAACATTCCTTCTTCGCACAATCTTTCATCTTATAGCATCTTACTCTTTCGTCTCGTTGTCTTTATTATCTGTTTTTTTAGCATTATTCTTTTCTAATAGGTTTACACTATAGTAGTTAAAAAAGACGACAATAAATACGACGATAACAATGGTATCCATGAATAAATGAAAAAAAAGAACTCTAAAATTAATCAAACGGCAAGACCTTATCTAACCTATGAAACAAGAAAAGTACGGCAATAATGAAAAAACCTGATGATACTTGAGTTAGACAAATTCTAATTACAATTGCTTCATTAAAGTTCACTTAATGCTTCACGGTTGGATTCACAGCTGGATTTATGAACGAGAGAATCGAAATAAAAACTTCTTAACTTTGATATATATATATATTTTTTTAAAACAAGTTACTTTACTATGTTAGAATTAAAATTTTTTACGTATACACTTATTTATTATTTAAAAAAACAAAAAAAAATTGTATGCGTGGAAGGACTTTATTTCAGAGGAACACCCACACCAAAACATTAAATATGGTGTGATTCTTTCAGAACTAATGAAATTTTTGTACTAATTAATCGAATAGCTGTGGAACATATATATTTGGTTCATTATCTGACAGAGAGGTTTTGTGAGGAATGCATGAAAATGTGTAAGCTTCATTAATTTGCAGTGTTGAAGATGATGTGAGAAGACGCAGACATGACAGCTTAGTATGTGATGGATGGAGGCAAAGAATTGAAGGAATGGTTGGAATCTTGATGTTCTTGCACATGTCTTTGGCTCCTTCATACATTCTTCTCTTATCACTGTCTTCATGTCTCCTTATTCCTTCTCTTTCAACTACTCTAAAGTGTTAAGCATAACATGTTGTGTATTAAATCAGTTTTATCTGCATCTTATCTTATTAATTAGGTCATATAATACAGAACAGATATGAGTAAAAATGTAATAAAACAATCGTTGTGAAGAATTTGGTAGTATAATCGATGGATCCAACATTATTAATTTTGACAGGAGACAGGAGAATTTAATGTTGTGGTTACATGTTAGAGTGTGTGTCTTTTCAAACTGTTTTGAACTGGTAAGATTGATTGTATGCACTTGACATGACAAACATGAGGTGGAATGGCTTCAACCACTGCTTCTAAACCTTAATATTGGCCAAACAAAATATGTGGATGCTTAGTCAAAGGATCATACCTCACAAAATCGACTCACTTCTTGCACTACTTTTATATTTTTAAAATCATTCTTGTCAGCTTAATTTGGTATCACGTGCGTTACAGATTTTATTGGTCCCTCTGTTCATCAGACAGTTTATATATATATATATATATATATATATATATATATATATATATATATATATATATATATATATATATATATATATATATATATATATAATATATATATATATTTTTTATATTTTTTTATT
>Ga0214545_1004750_pt1 | contig 25213 bp, 15 predicted proteins | sample CNSS4metaG_FD_160064 | JGI IMG/M metagenome (GOLD analysis project Ga0214545, IMG submission 160064) | Root nodule microbial communities from cowpea collected in UCLA plant growth center, Los Angeles, California, USA - CNSS4 | ecosystem: Host-associated > Plants > Roots > Nodule | place: USA... | reverse complement strand
CACTTGCGTGATTATGCTTCCAGGATTATCACTTGCGTGAAGATCATATGGTGAATGAATCTTCTTCATTCCTCCTCTTTCGGAGGACTCTCTGTTTTCTCCTGCCATTTATGTGTTTGTCGGGTATTAGAGCCAGTTTTGTTCTGATACCATGCTGAAAAATTTATTTCTTCTGTGTCATTTCAGGAGCCCAATACATATGTATATATATAGCAATTATATATATTTAATTCCTAGGATTCTATGCCTTACATTATGGTGAGGTAATTGCGTCTCCTAATTGTTAGGTACTTGATTGCACTTAATTTCCAATGAGATCAAGGATTCTCAATCATATCTCAATCATATTAATACCGTTTTAAAAACCATTGAAGGGTGGTTTATGTAATCAAAAGTGAAGTAAATTCATACGTGTATCACGGATAAGTTAAAAATATGTCGGTTTCATTCGTAAAGATATATCTTTACCAATAAATTTTTTTTTTACGAAAGAAAAAAGAGAAAAGTTATGTTTTATATTAAAAAATTGTGATAAACTCTAGCTAAACAATTAATCCTAATGAAATAGCTAAGTAAAGCTAAGTAAACAAGGTTTTTCTTTTCTCTGAATTTTTCTTTCAATGGGAAAGTCAAATACTAAATTAAATTATATTTTTTCTTCCTTGCATAACTAACTTCTTTCTCTTTCCTTCAAATTCTAGCAAAGGAATCAATGATGGAAAGTTAAAAAGCTTTTACGTCTCCTCTTTCACGTAGCCAAAGACTGAATTGTCCTTTTCGGATAAATAAAACCTAACATTCCTTGCAACCATAATTTAACTGACTATTTTTTCTGTAATTTGTTATTTAATTCATGATGAACTATCAATATAATGGATCTGAAAAGTATATATTTAAGTTTCAAATTTAAATGTTATGAATAGTAAAATAAATACTAATAAATTTTTTCTCCTTAAATGAATATATTATTGGAATTGTAATATTGCCTCATAGTCAAAATTAAATGATATTATATGAAAATACAACATTTTCTATTGAAATTGCTAATAAGGTAAAATATCTTTCCTCCATGAGTTAAGTTATCAAAGCTAAAAATTAGGTTAAAATACTTTTTTTCTCGTATTGTTAAATCGGTCTTAATTTCATTTTTGTACTTAAATAAATTTTAATTTTCATCAATTTTGTTTAAATCTTGTTAATTTTTGTTAACACTGTTTAAATCATTAACGGTCATTACCGTTAACGAGGCGGGTAAGGTACGGGTAGTAATCTCCCCGTACCCTAGTCGCCGGATAAATATCTGTCTCGTATCTGTATCCATATCCGTGTAGGTATTCATTATGCGAGTACCCGCATAATTTTTTTATATCCACGAATATTCACGGGTACCCGCAGTTATTTACAAAAAGAAAATTTTAATATTTAATAACATATTTTAACCATAAATTCAAATAAAAAATACAATATATAACATTTATAAATTTTAAACAGAGTGCAAACAACTCATTTAAATACAAAGAAATGAATTTTCTTTAAAACTAATTGATAAAAAATAGCCCATTCAAAATCAAGGTGTTAATGTTTTAATAATTTTTTTAATGATTTAATTTAAATTAGAATATAACGGGTACGGATATTCGCGGGTACGAATACTATGATACATGTACCCGTCTCGTTAACATACGGGTATAAAAGATACTCGTACCTATTAGGGATGGCAAAGCGGGCCAGTCCGGCCCGTTTTGGCCCGCCCCGCGTTTTGGCCCGCAAAGTGCGGGCTGGATTGGCCCACCCCGCAGTTTAATATCGGGTTCACTTTTTTGGCCCGCCCCGCGGGCTGGCTCGCATTTGTGATGAGCGAAATATTTTTTTTTGTTAAGTAAAATAAAAACTTTTTTATTTTTTCATAATAATTGATATTCATTTTCTATCGAAATATTTCCAATTAGTTTACCTAATCAAAGACAAGAAAAATAACAATGAAGATTATAGTTAAAGTACATGTCACCTCACAAGACATGTACCTAAAAATGCATAAAAAGATAATCCATATTCAAGAATTAAAATCATTATCTTATATACAATGATTATACATAAACATAATAATAAAAATAAAAATAAAAAGAACTTAAAAAAATAACATGATGAATTATGTGAGAACTAAAAAAATGAGAACATATAATTTTGTAAGCGGGCCATGGGGTCAGCCCGCTCCGCCTCGCCTTTAGCCCGTGTAGGCTGCAGGCCTATGTGGGGCGGACCTTTGTGGGCCAACGAGTTCAACATCCTAGCCCGCCCCGCGTTTTTTTCTGCAGGCCAGCAAGCCAACCCGCCTGGCCCGCCCCGAATTGCCATCCTTAGTACCCATTATCCGCGGGTATCCATTTGCAATATTTATTTCTTACCCGTTGTGGATTTTATCTGCAAGTACGGATTTTTTTGACATCCATAGTCACATGTCACTTCGTGATTTTTTTAAATTTTCTAATTTTTTTTAATTGTTCACGTGTCAACCCAGCAGCGTGTCACATGTCAGAGTCAACATTTTATATTCAATTTAGTCTCTATATTTATTATTTTTGTTCAATTTAGTCCTAATTTTGTTTAAAATGGAGCAATTTTGTCCCTCTCGAAATTGGGATCAAATTTAATTTTTATATAAAGGTTATAATGATGTGAATTGTAATATATTTAATAAAAAATGTGAATTTTAATATAAAAATTAAATTTGGTCTCAATTTGGAGAGAGACAAAATTGGTTCATTTAAAAAAAATAATTGGACTAAATTAAATAAAAATAACGAATATAGAGACCAAATTGAATATAAAATATTGACTCTGACACGTGAAATATTGTTGGGTTGAGACATGGACATGTAAAAAAATTTTAAAAATAGAAAAATTAAAAAAAAAATCATGAAGTGACATGTGTCAGTCATTGTTCATAGTTGTTAATGATTTAAACGATGTTAGCAAAAAAATGATCAAATTGAACAAAATTGATGAAATTTTGGACCTATTTGAGCACAAAACAAAATTAGAACTAATTTGTCAAAACTTTTACAAAAATTGGGACCAAAAAGGTATTTTAACCTAAAATTTAATAAGAAATAAGTTTAGCTTGATAATAAAATTGAAAAGAAAATGAAGTATTATGTAAAAGTAATATTTTGACGTTCAAATTAATAAATAAATTAGAGAATGATGAACAAAAAATCATATTGTTGCTAAATTAAGGTAAAGAGAGATTATTTTTTTTAGTTATTTTATATAGATTTTAATAACTTTATATTTTAGTACATGATATTCATAAATTGACAGAGGCAAATAGAACTTTTGCACATTTTTCTTAATCCATGAACATGATCTATATAGACACGTATACCCATGAATTGATACATCTCGATCGAAAAATAATCAAAATTGATGAATATATCTTTCAAAACAAACAAAAAACAAAACATAAATCATGGATCAATTAAGACTTATCGGAGACTTGCTTAAAAAATGAGGAAGAGATATCTCATGTAAATACCACAAAATGAGGTTTGGTTCTATTCATGGGTTTTCTATAACTATTTCATTCCTAAGAAATAAACAAATTCAAAACAATTAGAATTTTTTGGAGATTGATATTCATATTATATCTTATATAAGAATATATATATATATATATATATATATATATATATATATATATTAATAAGTACTTACGTCCTTCAAATTTAAAAATGGGTATAAAATTTATTTTTTACAAATAGACCATTTTTGTGAAATAACATTTTTGTTAATATGAAAGAACTTTTGAATGATTGAGATATAATTCAACATGTAGTTTGAGTTTGAAATTGCTTTGTTTGAGTCTAGTTAAGGAATAATTCAATACAATGCTCTAGTTTAAAATAACTTGGTGTGATACTAGTTTTTTTCTTATGATACTATTAAGGGCATCAAGAAATAGGCAGATCGAAGGATGCAGTGGGCAGACTGACATGTAAGGGCAGATAGGTTGCCATGAGTAGTAAAGTTGAAAGGAGAGCTTGAATAGAGGACACTGTGAAAATTATCGAAAAAAGTTCAATTAAAGTAGAAGATATCAAGATAGTTGAATCGAAATGGAGAAATGCGTCAAAGGGAAAGAGATTCAGAGAGTCATGACTAAGGTAGTTCGAAAAAGAAGTTACATGTAATAATTATTGCAAAATGTGGGATTAGCAAGGGCATGTGGCACGGTGAAGGCAATTGCAAGAATAGTTACTCCTAGTTTATGTATTTCTTTTTTATTTTATTATGTCAAATAATTGTCAAGATATGGGAAAATATAAATAGAGAGACCAAATGTAAAATTAGGGTTACAAATTGTGGACACAAATTCAAACACACCGATAAACGTCACGAATATGAAAATGGAAAATTCAACGTTGATTCTGACAATTTGGGTTCTAGATTTTTTTCTACCAACTTTTGTTTTATCCTATGTAATTTATTGTTTTGCACTTTCTGTCAAACAACACAATATCACTCTCTTCTTCATTCTCCATTTTTTTTCTTTCTTTATAAATCATCCATCACTCCATCTTTTAAAATAACAAAAACAACTAAAACATCAAAAACAAAAATATGATTTTTGGAGAAACATGTAAAACCTGTTGATTAGGGTCAACATATCATAAGAGCTTGGTGAATTAAAGGTTATCCTGGCCTTAATACATAGCGTAAGAGAGTTATCCATGAAATTTGTTCTTATAATGGATGCATGAAACACTCAAACACTTAAAATCAAATTGGAACACATCAAGTTTGCTAGCCCATCATAAATGAATCTATGACAAGTAAATTGGATTGTTGGAATTACTCTTCAAGCATCGAATCCAAATCCTCGATAAATAGATGTTGAGGTGTTTGATAATAACATTTTGACTTGAATTTATAAGTAATAACCTAATAATTTATCATTCGTGAGTAATAATGTAATATTAAATGATTTTAATAAGGGATTTTCATGGATCCAAAACAATAATACTTTTGAGTTATTAACATTTTAAGGAGAACTATCTTAAAATTTCATGCCCTTTAAAGATGAAGATGAAATGTGTGACCTATGGTTGTTTAAGCACAATGTTTCATTCAAAACACCTTCTTTATTACATATAAAAGGTTATTTTCCATTCCTTCGTCCGATTCTTGCACCTGCATTTTCTTTTGAATAACCCATTGCTCTGAATGCTTTGAATTTCTTTATTTTTTAGTCATCTTTGTTGTTTTCGGCAAAACATCTAAGGTACATCGTTCACCATCTTCTTTCACTAGTAGTTTAAGTGACTTTTATCATAGGGTTTGTTCCTTGCTAATAAGGAAGTTTTAAACATCGAAGAAGAGTTTGATAAAATGGGTCAAAATGAATTTTTCTCTTGAGTGACAATATTCTTAAGAAAGTTAATATCACTCTTAAGGTTTTAGTTGGGATAGTCATTGAGAATCCTTCTTTTGATACTTAACACACGACATACATAACATTTCAAAATTTATAATCCGATATTTTTTCAAAGACAATATAATAGATTATATTATTTATGAAAAAAGTTAAATATTTTGTTATTTTCCTATAAGACCAACTATTTAATTAAAAAAATAAAAGTAAAATATCAAACCAATGGTTATCTCTTTGTTCAAGATAAGCCAAGAGATTAAAAATTCTCTTTTCTCGAACATCGCCGAAATTTAAAATAGATGGAAAACAAAGTTTTCACCTATATTTATAGATGTGATGAGAAGAAGAGAAGGCGTAAGGTGAAAATATGTAACTGGGATTGAGAGAGGTAAAAATATGTAAGTGAGAGTGAGAGAGAGGTAAAAAAATGAGGGTTATAGAAAAATTCAAATAAATGCTTTCAGTATACTTTTAGTGTATTTCTATCACTTTTTTCTATTAAAAGGTTTTTCTGGTATATAACTTTCTTTTCAAGTTTTCTTGTGTTTGTGCTTTTGGTATTTATAAAAATATGGTAATATATATTCGTTTTCTTTAGTTACACTACTAAAATAATATCATTTTATGACAATAAATAAATGTTAGAACACTGCATTTTTATTAACTAAAGTTGAACCTTAAGTTTAAATATGTCTCTTAATAGTGACATCTAGGCCATGGATATTTTTTTCCCATCAGTTTTCCTTTTATTCATCTTTCTTTTCCAAAACTTTCTCTCTCTTTAGCTTTAAGAATTTTTCTTACTATACCATCTCTAATTTTTTTAGACAATTTCTCATCTTTTTGTATTGCAGTGCTTTTGTAATTATTGCAGTGCTTTTGTATTGCAGATGCTGTTTTTATATAAACACCATACAATAAAAAAGGGTTAAATATGTTTTTGGTCCCTCAAGTTTCAGTAAATTTTGGAATTAGTCCATCTTCGAAACTTTATACCAATTTAGTCCTTCATCTTTAGAAATGCGTGGATTTAGTCCTTCTTATCAAATTTTATGAAGTTTATTTGACATTTTAAACGTATTTTGTGATAATATTTGAGTTAACATTGAAGTAAAAATGTTTCAAACGGTGTAAATAATTCAAATACTATCATGAAATGCGCTTGAAACGTCAGATAAATTTAACAAAATTTGGTTAAAAGGACTAAATTCACGCATTTTTAAAGATTAAGGACTAAATTGGTCAAAAGTTTTGATGAGGGACTAATTCCAAATTTCGTTGAAACTTGAGGGACCAAAATCATATTTAACCCAATAAAAAATATAGAAAATAATTGATAATGATGGCTGCACACATGAGAAATAATACACGAGCATAATATCAGGGATATTGGAATAATATTATTGACATAATATCTCTAGTATTGATTCTAATAATTAGAATCGTAACTTTCTCTAACTTCCACTTGTTAGAAGTAACCAAATATAGATTATTTTCAATTGATTAGAGTTAGAGTTAGAGAAAGTTTCTCTTTTACTTTAAACATGTTTGAACATATAAATGGTTAATTTCATATTAAGAGACTATATTATAAAAATATGAAGAATTGTTGGTTTTGTATATCTCGCTCGAGTGTTTAGTTATCACTTGAGCGACACTCAAGCAAATATTACAAGCTTAGGTGAAGAACATTATCTTGTGGATGCTTAAGGAATAACTTTCCTTGGTTAAGTTATGACTTGGAGTTAGAAAGAGAGAGAGAGGTATCACATCAATTCTTTCTTCTCTAAACTCTAAACGTTTAAGTGAAACATAGTCACCCAAGAAATGGAGTACTAGTGAGGTTCTAAGATGTTTATTCATGTAAGCAAAAGGTTTTATTGCTAAAACACTATCCTTGTCACTTAAGTGTTATGTATCATCACTAAAGTAATTTACTAGCAATTCTTGTATGGATAAGGTTGAAACACTTCTTTATACTTCAAAAGAATATCAATAAAGCATTGTTATGACACTCAAGTGACATGACAAATCGTTTGAGAAATAATTTTATAGCTTGAGTGAGGGAGGGTTGGTAAAACTTTCCCTATTTGAAATATTGTTGGTCGCTCCAAAGATCGTTACATGGTGTAGTGATATTATGTTTTCTGCAAATATCTTTCATGTTAAAATAAGTAATTACATAATTTCATAAGTAATTATCTACGAATATATCCATAGTAGAAGGTAATTACCCACAAATATATCGTAAGGAATAGGTAATTACCTACTAATATATTCGTAGGTAATTCCATAGGTAATTTATTTTACAACTTTATATAGATTAGTTTTTCCTATAGTAGTTATGAAGTTATGAACATATTGAAATTCCTCATATAATTCAAAGTAATTATTATAATAACACAAATGTAGAGAATTTATAATATATAATTAAGAGTATCCTTAAACCAAACAATTAAACATACAATGTTTGTATATAAGGTTAACAATGTGAAAACCCAAACATTATAAAATCCAACCATCTGATAATATCTAACAAAAGTTCCTAACATAGTAATAGTAAAGTCCGAGTTTTCTAACTTGTTGCATTCATTGATTGTCTTGTACTTGACTTCCTTGTTGAGTAATGGGTGGAAAAAACATATTTTATAACAAATTTTAATCATTAGAAAACAAAAACATAATGAAAGTTGTCAATAATCATCTTGTTGGATCCCCTCGTTTTGTTAGCCTGTGGAGGAGGATAACAACGACAACGAGAACTAGAAATGTGGAATGACAAAATTCAACCTCTCCACCGTGAAGGTTGTTAGAGTGACGAAGTCACGGTGCCACACATTTTCTTCAACAACAACAACAATGAGAAGTTTGACCTGATAGTAGTGGATATGCTCAAGAGAGACAGTCAATAGGAATGCATCGTGATTGCCAGTGTACGAGTTTGATTGCGCAAAGGAGGTCGGAGTGGTTAGATAACAATAATAATATTATTTATTAAAATTTGAAGTTTAAAATTTTATTTATAAAAATAATTATATAAATTTTTTAAGTAGTAATACTAATTATTTGCATATAATATTTTACAAAATTTGAAGATACTTCTTGCATAAAATAATTCTAAAACAATTTCATGAATATTTTATAATAAAAAATTACAAGCATTTTTTTCTTGATATTTATTTCAAGAAAATTTGCAAAAAAATCTACTGGTAATAATATTAATTATTTACCAAAAATATTTTACAAAATTTGTAGAGACTTCATGCTAAAAATAGTTTTAAAAACTATCATGAACACTTTTTATGAAAAATATTTTATAATAAAATTTGCAAATAGTTTTTGTAAAAAAAGTGACCTACCATTCTCAAAGCATAACTAAATAGTTTCAAATTAGTTACAAAATTTTTTTATTGCTAATCTCTCATCGGATAATGAGAAATTTGTTAGAAATAATTTTTTTTTCTAATTTCCCTCGCAAATTAGTTACGTTTTTTTTTTCTGATTCCTCGTTAAATAACGAGAAATCAATGAGAGATAATATCATTCTCTAATTTGGTTCGCAAATTAGCTCCGAATTTTTTTTATTGTTGATCCTCACTAAATAGCGATAAATTAGTGAAAAATAATTTTTCTCGTTAATTTTCTTCACAAATTAGCTACTCAATCTTTTTGTCGTTGATCCCTTACTAAAAAATAAGAAATTAGTAAGAAATATTTTCTCTTGTTAATTTCCTCGCAAATTAGCTATGGAATATTTGTGTCGCCGATCTCTCATTAAAAAGCGAGAAATTAATAGAGAAAATTTTTTCTCACTAATTTTCCTCACAATTTAGAATTTTGTTGCAGTGACACCAATTTCCATTAGATGGAAATATCACATAGTTTCTTCTTTTAAAATTGAAAAAATTGTTTAAACCTTTTATATAAATATTAAATTAAATTAAATAAACAAATATATTTTAAATAAAATTAAATAAAATAACCATAATATTATGAAAATTACAAACTAACTAAAAAATTAAAACACATCACCGACTTGTCGAAACAAGAATAAAAAGTAAATAACTAGTTTATTAAAATTATAATTTTCACCAGTTGAATGTGATTTGGAAGTATCTACATGCACATATAAATATATGTAAGTGACATCAAAGTCAATTAAAGATGTAAGAAAAATCAAACCATTGATACATCTTAAATTCTCTATGCTCTACATTTACTACAATTAGGATAAAAAACATGGAAGAAGAACATAAATAAATTATAGTACTTCATACTTGTGAGACCCACTTTTATTTCATGAGTTGGGCCTAGTCCAAGTGAAGAGGCTCAAGTCAGTCCATTAGTTTTTTTTTTTCAATTTTAGAAAAGCTTTTTTCCACTCAACCTTTCTTTTTTTTTTCTCACTCACTCAAAAACAATGCTCTTTAAGTTAGCTAGGTTCAATCCTCAAACGAAAGAGTAATATCTGGACTTAGTTTTTCAGAAGACTAGTGTATTGAATGAACTCGTGAGACTCTACACCAATCATACCAACCTTCCTCTTTTTTCTTCTCTATAACTTTTTATAAGTGGAGCTCATATTTCATCCAGTACTGACAGGGTTAACTTCACTAACTCCTTGAGTATGATCCTCTTTCATACATACTGTTTGCCAAGTGAAACCTCATTCGACTTTCACCACCCAATTATCTTCCTTTATGTAAGTTAGATACTAGTAGAGTCAAGATAGGCCATATAACAAATCCCCTTCAATATACTTAAGCTCACTCTAGAGTAGCATTTCCCATTGAAAACAACTAATCTGACAACTATAGCACACTAAATTTTCCACAAAAAATCCTACCTTATCAAACCTAACTCAATACAATCATAAATATATTTGGTGACTTGCAAATATAATTATTTAGTACAGTATAAATCACTTCTAGTGGGAAAGAGGGGAAAGACATTTCTCAGAATACCGCCCAACACCAGGTAATCGCCACCCGATAGTAGCTAGGCACCGCCTAACGGTGATGCCCCAGAACACCCTCTTACCAAAATTTTGTGGCGGCGCCTAGCGGAGATTACTTGCCGCCCAACAGTGATGCAACAGAAATTGAGTTTCAGTGCAATTTAAGGTATTTTCATCTAACTTTAGCAAATTCTCTTTCACATCTAATAATCAATCATAATTTGCCTAAGACACAAACTACATTTCTCTCTTTCAAAAGAAAAATAGATACTAGTTAAAGTTTTAATTGGATCTTTGTATGCATTATTTTCTCTTTAAGCTCTACCCTTCATATAATAATAGAGTCATAAGTATAATCATCTCACTCCTTCCTATGCACTTAATCAAAAAATTATTAGTCATACAATTATAAAAATCACATTCAATCAATAAAGTTTCTACATCCAATTCTTCCATCACTACTTTGATACTAGTTTCATAACATAACAACATCATATGAATATTTCTAATAAAATTTTATCACTTTAATAATATCTCAAGAACCACTCCATGATCGTGGATACCCACAAATATTTAAAAAATTATATTTTCTAAATTTTTAAAATTGAATTTAAATAAAATTACAAAAAAATTAAATTAATTATAAATTAAATTTATCTAATAAAATATAAATTAAAATTTAATTTTAATTAAATTTAACTCAATAAAACATAAATTTAAATTTAATTATAATTTTTACATATAACGGATACCCACGGGTGCATATAGTATGATATTCACACCCAACCTGTTTATAAATGAGTATTAAAATATCTGCGAATAACAAAAATCCATAAATATCAACTATCCGTCACAAATTTTATCTGTAAATATTTACGTACATAAATATTTTTGCCATTCCTAACTATGATCAGTTCTATTGTATAAATGTTTCTAATAAAATTTAATCACTGATATCTCAAGAACCACTCCATGATTGTAGTTCTGAATTTCAACAAATTGGAAGCTATATAAAATAATTTCATGTTTTATCTAAATTATGATTTTAGATTTGATTCGAATTTGATCGGACAAAAAGACATACATGCACATAATTAAATTTATTCATTTTTAATTATTCTATAGACTTGTTCACACATTGAATATTCGAACAATTCACATGTTCTTTAAACATTAAAGAAGATGGAGTATTAGGTGATTGCAAAAGTTGTTATGGCTCGTAAACATAATTTGAAGGTTAAACTCCACAATCACGTATTATCTGCCAGTGCAATACCATAATTCCTAAGGAAAATTGATATAATTATTCTAAAAGCTTATAAAAGCTCATCATTTCAGAAATCACACAAAACACTTTTTCTAAAAATTTTTCGGCTAGTACAACAATTAATTTATATAACTTTTAATTTTTCAATTAATTACAAATGATTTTAAAATAATTACCATAAAATCATATACTAATACTGTCTTATTTTATGATACTTTATTTTTAAATAAACTCTGATTAATATATATTTAATTTAAATTAGTATAATTAAAGCATGCATGCTATGTTTAAGTAAAATAAAAAATATTTTCTTTTTCTTGTGTGGTCCTACGGCTCAGGTCTTCAGACCACGAGTCAGATGAAAAATCTGCCACGTGTAATTTTGGAACACTTGTTTTGCGGAAAAAAATTGAGTGTTTGGTGAAGCCACAACAACATAGTCGCAGACCTGGACCTCGTCGTTGGAATCAAAGTCTGGCGAGTCAGGGGTGTTTTTGTCCAAACCAAGACCCTTGGAAATTCCCAATTTACCCCTCATAGATGGGACCGCTTCTTCTCCCTTTCTCAATGTCTTCTTCTCTCTCTTCATACAATTTTTGTAACGAAAGAAAAAAGATTTATTTTTATTATGCCATTTTTTTGGTCTCACGGTTTTGGTATGTGTGTGTGAGAGAGAGGGTATATTCTGGGTTTCGATACTCTTTGCTAAAGAAAATCATCACCATTTATAGCTCTTTCAGCTTAACTATTGTGACGTACTTCTCTTGTATTATTCCTTGCTGAGTTCTGGGTTTGTTTCTATCCACGTAATCGGGTAAGGTAAGCTAAGGTAACCTTTCCATTCTTCTACCATTTTTTCTTCACTTCTGATTCTGATTTCACACTACTTGATTTTTCGCCATCTGGGTCTCTTAAATTTTTCGTGTTTTTTATTTTTTTGTGGAAAATGATTTTCTGGGTGTGGTGGGACGATCCAGTGAAATGTTTTGTTTGGGTTGGTGTTACATTGTTGAGATGGTTTTGGGCCCTGTGATTTTTGTTGAAAGGTTGGATTTTGCTCTATTTACGATTTTCGAGATGTGCTGCTTGATGGTGTTTCTTTTGAGGTTGTTGTCATTTCCTGATTCAGTTTTTGGGACTAATTATTGACTTTGAAAATGGTGGTTGGGTGGGAGAGTGGCGAATTAGGTTGAGTGCACGGATCAACTGTGAAACTTGTCTTGAATGAAGATTCATGGCGTTTGGTTTTTCATTCTTGCTTGTTTTCCTTTCAAAATTTGTGTAATTTTCCTTTGGGGTTGCATTATTGTCTCATGATTTGTTTTTGAATTATAATAATCTGGATGATGGCTTTTAATTTTGTGAATTACAGGGCCAATGGATCTTGTATTTCTAGAAATCTCACTGGTTTCAATTTTCATTTTGTTGTGATGATGTAATCTTGTTGTGAAGTTACGCTTATAGTACATTTTGCTTTATACTTTTTTCCCCTTCACAGGATCAATTTAGTTCAATTTGTCTTTTGTTTGTTTTTATCTCCTTGTATACTGTGAGACTGAGACTCTGTACTGAGGGACTTTAGTTGCTTGTGCATGCTTGTATGTCTTTTTTCCTGTAAAATTAGTATTTTCCTGTAGCATTTGTCTTGGCAATTGATGAATTACATTATCAGTGTTTCTATTTATGACAGATTTCTGTGTAGCATGTGAACCACACTGGGATTCATCAATGGTTGCTGCTAGTTGACAGTACGGTAAAGATGGTGGCCGCAATGGTGTTGATGTTAGTGATATATTAGAAAGAGCCAATTCATCTTATAGTTGGATATCTCTAGCTGATATTTTGATTACTATTTTACGTTACCATGGATTAGTGAAAATTGACTGGCGGACTCAAGGATCAGGACTATTTTTGTTGGATGTTCCAGTGTACTCTGGAGATGAAGTAGATTTTGATAATCCAGCTCTTGACATATCAGGTGGTGGATTAGCGGAATATAAGTGCTGAGACTTTGGAGTTATCTTTCTGATCTATGATATAATATTGTGAAAGCTAACTGATCAAATTTGGTGGTAATGGAAGTAGCTCTTTCCCCTCAACTACAAAAGCAGAATTCGCAAATAACAGGTCGCAAAATTTTATGTGTTGGATCCCAGAAGGATTTGTGGCTTGTAGTGCGAGAGGGATCTCTAAATGATGTAGAATTGGCCTTGGCATCATTGAAGAAGAGTGGGGGCAATATCAATTTGAGGAACACATTTGGGTTGACTCCTCTTCATATTGCAAGTTGGAGAAACCATATTCCCATTGTAAGGAGGCTTCTTGCAGCTGGTGCAGATCCTGATGCCCGAGTAAGACTATTTCTCTTTTCACCATTTTCTAGCAATCAAGTGTGACATCTACTTTTAGTCAAGAAAAAGTTTGGCATCTGTTTGCTTACCTTTTTTATAACATAGATTCTGCTACTTCCTTCATATTTTGTTCTCAAGATTCAAGACCATCCAGTGCAATTATTTATTTGTATACCTTTTGATGGTAATTCTCTGTTATACTAATCACCTATGCACATCAAAAAGTGAATGGTTGCTAGTTGATTGTTCAACTACTTTGCCATGATCTTAGTTGAATTCATAAAATGTGGAAATATGTCTGTATAATTTAGCATTAATTTAAACTTTCCTAGGAAGGTAGTGCACAGTTAATATTTGTAGTTTTCTAATGTTTAACTTGTATTGGTTTGATGTGATGTATATCTAATTGAATTTTTGAGCTGCAAAAATTAGGGACTGAAAGAAACCTAACTTGTAAGGAAATGAAGTGTCCTTCTGAGATTTCTTTCTTGGTATTGAGGTTCTTTATTATTTATGGTGAATTATTCGTATCAATTTTATGACATATCAATTAGTAAAATCTATAACATATACTATATAAGGTTAAACCATATCAGTTGAATCTCCCTCCCTTTTCCTTATCTCAATGAGTGGGAGTGGCTGCTTAGGATTGAAATGAATAGCTGATATTCCTTCACTTAACCATTGCTTTATCTATCATAATCAGCTAATTCTGAAACTTGTGTTGTTTTTAGGATGGAGAATCAGGATGGAGTAGCCTTCACAGGGCTCTACATTTTGGTCATCTTGCTGCGGCAAGCATCCTTCTTCAGCATGGTGCCTCTATTACATTGGAGGACTCTAAATCTCGAATACCTGTAGATCTCTTATCTGGCTCTGTGTTTCAGGCTCTCGGAAATGAACACAGTTCAGGTATACATTGTTGTTTTGTGATTGCTATACATTGTTGTCACCATTAAAGTGATCATTTAGGATGACAGTCCGATTTTTATTCTATCTTTAGTGGCAACTGAGGTCTTTAGTTGGGGCAGTGGTGCAAATTATCAGCTTGGAACTGGAAATGCGCATATTCAGAAATTACCATGCAAAGTTGATTCACTTGGTGGTTCATTCATAAAGCTCATTTCTGCTGGGAAGTTCCATAGTGTGGCACTCACTGCTCGTGGAGAACTGTATACCTGGGGATTTGGAAGAGGTGGTCGTCTGGGGCATCCTGATTTTGATATACACAGGTATGTAGATGAACATGCTTTTTGTGTGTACTGGTCGCTATTTTATTGATTATGAACATTGAAAAAAATAAGTTCGTTTAGTAAGTTCCTTAATAATGTTGAGTTCTTTGGGGGCCATTTGATTTGAGAAAGAGGTGTGTTCACTTTTTCTCCCATTTTTTAATGATTATTACTAAAAAGTTACCTTGTTTTCATTTTGATTCCTATCTTTAAATATTTGTGCACAAATTGGTGAAAACACTTTTTTGCCTTTTCACCATTTCTTATACAAATCGTTTGAAAATAGAAAATGAAAATTGATTATGTTTTCTTAAACCAAAAAGGCCCTTGGGTTTCTTCACTTCCATTTTTATAATAACATGGATGAGAATCCGATTGTCTGTTTAACTAAATGCTTGTTTGAAACTAAAAACAAGCTCAATAGAGCTCATAATTGAATTGATAGGTTCAGGTGTAGGACATTTTTGTGCATGGTCACATTTGAAGTACTTAGTCTCAAACTTTTTCATGGTGTTTTACTGGGAAGATAGTTTGATTTACTGTGGCATTATGCATGTCATAAAGAAGTAGGTACTCTGCTTTCTTTCAAAGCACAAATTAGAAGATGCAAAAACCATTTTTTTTTTATTTTAAATTTTATTTTGAAAGTGATTTTTTGTTAACTTGTGTTAGAAATTACAGGAAAAGTAAATGGGAACTTATTTTAGTTTTACTGCTAGTTACTGTTTTTTCAAATAGTTGCATGCCTTTTATGGACGAGTGATGGAGAGGGGGTATGTCATTGTCACCAGTTCATGCTTTTGGACAATTTTCAATCAGAGTTTATATTTTTATACTCATTGCAGTGGTCCAGCTGCTGTCATCACTCCCCGCCAGGTGACTTCTGGTCTGGGTTCCCGTAGAGTGATGGCAATTGCTGCAGCTAAGCATCATACAGTCATTGCTACTCAGGGTGGGGAAGTGTTCACTTGGGGATCCAATAGAGGTAAAGCTTGATGATATTCGTGTTTATATAAGTTAAGTCTTGTGTGTTGTTACTGTGTAAACTACTTCACTTGACTGCATCAAAGTAGTCTTTTCCCCTCATCCCTCCTTTTTGTTTTATCGAGTAAACTTGTAATTTTCTACAGTCATCACTGATTGTTGAGAAAGAATTAGTCTTTCTTTATTCCTTGTTCTACATTGTGAAATATGAGAAAGATGTAATTGGCATAAGTTTTCTTGTTTCATTGTTGTGCAGAGGGACAGCTTGGGTACCCTTCTGTTGATACACAACCCACACCTCGTAGAGTATCTTCTTTGAGGTCAAAAATTGTTGCTGTTGCTGCAGCAAATAAACACACGGCTGTAGTTTCTGATTTAGGTGAAGTCTTTACTTGGGGTTGTAACAGGGAGGGTCAGCTTGGTTATGGCACCTCAAACTCAGCATCTAATTACACACCACATGTGGTTGAATCCTTGAAAGGAAAGACTTTGACCAGAGTTTCTGCTGCAAAATATCACACAATTGTATTAGGATCTGATGGAGAGGTAACTAATTTCGGATTATTGCCATTTTTTTAAAATTTCAAGATCTTATAATTGTAAGAAACTATAGCTACCATCTTCATATTTGAGTTACAATTAAAGGCTACCTAAGGCCCATAGGATTTCTTGGGTATTGCAAGCAATACACCAAGCACTGTACATAGATTTGGCCTAAAATACTACCTATAAATAGAGGACGCTACAAAAGTTAATTAAAATACCTGAAATTGTAAAGGTAACTGCAATTTGAATTGTTTTCTTCCTACTGCTGGTTTTGGTATATACACATTTTACAGAGAGGGATAAGACCTGATTTTTTGAGTTCTATTATTGTTCTATCCCAAATTATATTCAAGTTCAACAACTTATGTTTTTCATGTAATATCTGTATCAAACATTAGGTTTTTCCTTGTGTGTGTGTGTGTAGGTGTTCCAATTTATTTTTTGAGGAAATAACAGTACTTTCTGCATCTTTTATGTCTAATTTTCCATATTTCGCAGGTATTTACCTGGGGTCATCGACTTGTTACACCAAAACGTGTTGTAGTTAGTAGGAACTTGAAGAAAAGTGGAAACACTCCTATAAAATTTCACCGCAAGGAACGACTTAATGTGGTTTCTATAGCTGCTGGAATGGTACACAGCATGGCCCTTACAGATGATGGTGCATTATTTTATTGGGTCTCCTCAGATCCGGATCTTAGATGCCAACAGGTTCTAATTCTTTGAATTTTTGCTTCTCTTGTGTTAATTTTTCTCGAAGCATAGTGAGTAAAACCACTTCGCCTATTGTTTAATTTGTTAACAGTTGTATGCTATGTGTGGAAGAAATATGGTTAATATATCAGCTGGAAAGTACTGGACTGCAGCTGTTACAGCTACTGGTGATGTTTACATGTGGGATGGAAAGAAAGGTAAGGATAAGCCCCTTGTTGCAACTCGGTTGCATGGTGTAAAGAAGGCTACGTCAGTTTCAGTTGGTGAAACACATTTACTAATCGTGGCCTCACTCTATCATCCTGTCTACGATCCCAACATGATTCAGAATTCTCAGAAACTCCAGTTGAATAAAGGGGATGATATAGAAGAGTTATATGAAGACATTTTATTTGAGGATATAGATTCCAGTAAGATGATATCTAGTGTGCAAAATGACACTAGCAGGCAGAGATCTACACCCAGCTTAAAAAGCCTTTGTGAAAAAGTAGCTGCAGAGTGTTTAGTGGAGCCACGGAATGCAGTACAACTACTTGAGATTGCTGATTCTCTTGGAGCAGATGATTTGAAGAAATATTGTGAGGTACTGGTCTTGTCTACTGTATGAAATATTTGCAATATAATGTTTCAAATGAATTGGAGCTTTGTTCTTGCTTCTCTATTCATTATATAATTTATTGCTTAAAGTTTTTAATTACATGGCATCCGACATGCAAATGCACACATACAATCGCATACACAATCACACACATACACAATAGCTAAGACCATGAAGTAAATGCTGACATTTGTCATCTTAAGCATATCAACTTGAACAAGCTTACATTTAAAGAAAGTAACACGATTTGAATTTGATTTGCTGGAAATTATTCATTTCATTGTTGGCAGTAAATTCACGAGTTCAAAAGTCACTGCCATATATTTGGCAGACGGTTAGACAAAACTGTGGTAATAAACAAAGACTGTAAAACTATAAACTTAAATTGAACAGAGTAGTTATTATTTGTCCTCAAGCTTTCTCTTAAGCAATAGAAGTACGATGTGCTACTTGATTGAAGAATAGATTTCCTTCTGTCCACATAAACACAATTGTTTGGTACATCACAATATAGTTTTATAATCAAACTTCTGTCAAGTATCATGAGAACCTGATGTGAAATTAAATTTTTATTTAGATATAATTAATATTTAATTTCTCTAATTTTAAAAAAAGTAGATAGGTGTACTAACACCTGTTTGGGACCGTTAGTTTCTAGACTCATATTCATACTTACGTACAATCTTTGCTGGTTAATAATTCTCTTTTCTTGATCATAATAGCTCCGGTGGACATAATATTTTTTAGTGTATATATTAAATGGTATTGCAAATTTATTTTAAAAGTTCTATATGAATGAATGTTTCTAAAGTGGCAATGAGTCCAACTTGTCTGGAAAAAATTATCAATAAAAGATATCAAAAACTACATTGACAAAAATCCACAAACATTTTCTAGAGATGGTATGAAAAATACTCCTCAACACATGAAAACTACTGCTACTACTGTTCTTCATTTGTTACAGAGTTTCATCATCTGTGTTGGTTAGTGTATGTATATCCATTGCAATTAAATATTATTGTTTGCAAAGTATTCATGAATAAGTATTATTTTTGAAATTGGACAAAAAAAAAAAACTTTTGACTTTATTTTTAAGTGAATCACTGAATCATAGAAATCGGGAAAAATGTTACAGTGTATTCTGAATTTGAAAGGATTACATGCATTTGGTGGATGAAAATAAAAAGACAAACATAGGAAGTATTATGTTTTACATTATTTGATTTGAATCTCTGCTGTCAGTGTAATTTTCTTCACTTTTTTTGTCTCTTATGCTTTGTTTACCAGATTTTTTTTTTCTTTACTAACTTTATGAGGTAATATTTGTTAGGTTGTGCTTTATTGTACTCCATATTTGCACGTGTTTTTGCACTGGTATACTTCACTGAGATATTTTACATTAATGTTAGGTGATATCTTCTAGCATTACACGCATTGTATAATTCTATCATGTAATTAGCCCTGTACATCAACTGGTCTTTGCTGATATTCTTAGCTCCATATACATCTCTTACATGGTAAGTGTTTATATACTAAAGCTGTTATGATTTACTGGTTACAGGAGATTGTCATGCGCAACCTTGATTACATATTTACAGTTTCATCACATACCATAGCAAGTGCATCACCAGATGTTCTTGCTAACCTTGAGAGGTTGCTAGACCAGAGGTCATCTGAGCCATGGAGTCACCGTCGGCTTCCTACACCGACTGCTACCCTCCCGGCCATCATTAACAGCGAAGAGGATGATAGTGAGATAGAGTTTCAAAGGACTCGTGACAAACCCTTGAAGATGGAAAAAGTCCAAAGAGTAGATTCCTTTCTACAGCCCCAGGACGATTCTGATAAAGAAATCTCCAAAGTAATCCGAGCTATAAGGAAGAAGTTGCAGCAGATTGAGATGCTTGAAGATAAGCAGTCTAACGGACATCTTCTTGATGACCAGCAGATTGCAAAGCTTCAATCTAAGTCAGCACTTGAAAGCTCACTTGCAGAGCTAGGTGTTCCTGTTGAGACATCACAAAATAAAGAATCATCTTCTACCTTACAAGAAGGGAAAGGCAGTAAGAAGGGTAAAGTATCAAAGAAACAAAGGAGAAAGAGTGGCAAATCAAACATAGGGCAGGCAGAAATAGAATCTGTTCACTCTAAAAGTGAAGCCATTCCCAAATCGGAGGACCTGTTGGACATTCACATCATGGGGATTTCTGATCCAAAGGTTGGTTTCTAATGTGCTATCATACTATTCGAAAACACAGGTTGAAATCACGTTTTTGTTTATTTTATTTTCTTGATCTTGTTTTCTTGTGCTTTAAGGTTTTCAGTAGAGTGAAGTAATTGCGTACTGGATAAAACCAGTTATAGGCTTATCACTTGTATTTTTAGATTGGACCCTTTTTTGAGAGCATTTGTCTTGATTAGCTTCTCTGGGTTAGATATGCAATTTGAACTCTGAAGCATTGTTAATTCAGAGTGCTCAATAGTGTTTATTTTGTTGACGTACCTGGCTTGGGTAGTTCATTAGTAAAACATTCAATGAGGTTTGGACCTATTTCAAGGCTTCTAGAATTAGTTCTTGTCTGTACTGCATTTAATGAAGTTCTTAATGAAATATTTCTTAATGAAGTTCTTGTCTTTTACTTTCTGTTATAAACTAGAATTAGTTGCACAGTTCCTTGTAATGCTTAAAAATTCTACATTTTATTTTATATAGGTGGAAGAGGATGCTGTTTGTGAACAAATCACAGTAGACCAGGGTGCAAAAGATTTAGCTTTTGTAGTGCAGAAGAATGATGCTTTAGAGTTACTGAAAGCCAAGGGTCCGTCACCAAAAGCTTCAAAGAAGAAGAGCAAGAAGGGTGGGCTTTCTATGTTTCTAAGTGGTGCTCTTGACGAAGCACCGAAAGAGGTGGCTCCTCCTCCACCACCAACACCAAAAAATGATGGTCCTGCATGGGGTGGGGCCAAGTTCATGAAGGGTTCTGCTTCTCTTCGCGAAATCCAGGATGAACAAGGCAAAATAAAGATAAACAAGCCAACCGGGAGCAAGGACAAGGTGGAAGATCTTTCTGATTTTGGCAATGGGGTTAAGATAAAGTTGAGTTCATTTCTTCTTTCCAGCCCAATACCTGTTACCCCAACTCGTAGTTCCCAGGTATCTGATGGAGAAATAAATACCCCTCCTTGGGCTGCTTCAGGAACCCCTCCCCATCCTTCTAGGCCATCCTTAAGGGACATCCAAATGCAGCAGGTTTGTTATTGAACTCTTCCTTTCATGTTCTCGTTCTCTTGCTACAGTTGTACCTGTGTAATGCCTGCTTTGAATCATTCGGTGATAGATAACTCATTATGCATTTTGGCCTATTTATTATGTTTTGATTGCATTTTTGGTATCATTCAACTTCTAGGGTATACTTTTGTTCAATCATGGAATGTTGTTTTACATACAGGGAAAGAAACAACAGAGCCTTTCACACAGTCCAAAGACTAGCACAGCTGGGTTTTCCATTGCTTCCGGTCAAGGTGGCTCACCGTCGGAAACAACTGGAGTGAGTCGCTGGTTCAAGCCTGAGGTGGAAACACCATCCACAATTCGTTCTATTCAAATTGAGGAAAAGGCTATGAAAGATCTCAAGCGCTTCTATAGCAGTGTCAAGATTGTCAGGAAGCAATCTTGATGCTAACCAATGATGTGTACCTAATAAAGTTGCAAGAAGGGGCTCTTTACTGTTCTCCTCTACCTTGAGTATTATCATTTTTTCTTATCCTCTTTTCACTTTCCTTTTTAGTACAATATCTTAATCTGTACAGATAGTTTCAGTGTACATCCTTCCTTTTCAAATCAAAATCGTAGCTTTAGTTTCTTAGCATCATGGGTCTTTCCCATTTCTATGCTCTCCCAACTAGCTCTGTATATGACCCAAGATTTTTTTATGTACTCATTTTTAACCGTCTCAACTTAGAGATTGGTCAATAATGATCCTGAACCTGATGTCAAGGGCAGACATGGTTACTGTTTTCCTGACTCAAGTTGCTTCAAGGCTCAAGAATGTCAGAATAAGAGGGCACTTCTTTCCGAATAAGGGCCGTGTATGGCCCCATATCAGGTTATTGCATCAATTTTCAACCCTTAATTTCACACCCCTATATTACACTTGTCCACATTGAGTTGTGACCCTTCTCTACTGCATTTATGTTGTTCCATTTAGTAAAGAGATATTTAGACTTTGGAGTCATAATAATTGTTCAAATTGGTTATTGTAAGCTTTCAGTATGCTAGGACTATTGTTATCCTTTTAGCTTTGCAAGTCAAGTTCTTTAATTACTTTCAATAAAGCTTCATGTTCTTTTGCCTGGGTTTGGTAAGCAACATTGACTTTAGGAAACATGAAAAGATTGTGGTTGGAAAAGAAAAGGTGTTGCATGTTTTTGTGTTATTGTTGAAAGTTTCAAACTTGAGTGTTTTGAATGTGCTTGTCTATCCGTCTACTCTGAATCAATATAGATTTCTTAACAACTTACAAAGGATGTTAAAATGGATTAATTCGGTCTCATTAGGCTTGTCCCGTTTTTGATCTGTCAAATTTGAGTTGGGGTCAACGTCAGAAAATGGGTTATTAAATTAAACCTGCCTTGTTGTCGAGCTTAACGTATTCTTCATCATCATTGACTTTCATTTTCTCCATCACCAGATGTAAGAGATTTACCATCTTCATCTCTACAACGAGAACCTTTCTCTATCAACATATGCAGATCATCTTCATCTCTACATTAAGAACCTAACTTATGTTGCGAAAACCCAATCTACAAAATCCCTAACTCACAAAATCATCATAACCAGATCGAGAAATCCCAATCACAAACAATTCAAAAAACCTCGATCAAAAATTCTCAATCTCAAAAATCCTTGATCAAAAAATCCCAATGTCAACCGGATCGAAATACTTCAATCAAAGAACCTTATAAACCCCAACCTGAGAAACCCTAATCACAATCACTATGGAGAGAAGGAGAAACGAAATCGAAGCCTTTGTCATTGTGGATTACCTTCACTGTTGACTTGCTCTCTCTGTGTAAGATGAGAAACAAATGGAAGAAGAAAAATGAACCTCTTGTTGAATGTTGAGCTCACAGAAGAGGAACAATGTGACCTGACGAATGGCTTAATTGAACGTTGAGGAAGAGAAGAAGAAGAAATGCGTTGAGGAAGAGAAAAAGATGAGTGAGATTGGATTTGGTGGTTTTGCTGATGAAGAAAGTAAGAATCAACCAACCAAATAAAAATGAAGAGCCAACACATGCTTTTAACGGTGCAAACGAGTGGCGGGTTGGTCGCAAAAACCTGTCCATTGATATGTTGGGTTGCCAACTCTATTGAGTCGAATTACAACAGGTTCACGAGGTTGAATCACCTAACTTAGCTCACTTTCACATTCTTACAACTTATTCTCCATCCCTTTTCTTTATATTTATTTGTTTGACCGAAAAAATAAGTAAATTTTGTTTAACATATTGGAAACTTAAACTATTAGAACATGCATATTATTAATAAAATAATTAAGTTCTACTTTTAAATATTGGTTTTACTTTCTAAGTCCTTGCATTTTGCATACATATATATAAACAAGGTTAAAAAATATTAAAAAGGTTATAATATTAAAATGAATGTAAATTTTTATAGAATAATATAAATATTTTTAATTTGGCAATACTTATATTAAGTTATTTAATTTGTTCATGGAAATAAATCAATTTAATTTACTTTAAATAAAACAAAAGTTTAAGCGAATTTAATTTCTGATTGAATTATGTTTCTAGATGGATTATATGCTATAATAGTTAATTACCTATTCTTTAAATGTGGTAGAGTTTTTATAAGATATACTTAATATTTTATTATTAAAAATTTAATATAAATAGAAATAATTTAAATAGAGTTCATTTTATATGAAAAGTTACTATCTCTTTAAAAGAACTTTCTTCTTTTAAAAGTTTCTAACCTTTTACTTATCTTTTTAAAAAAGTTTTTAACTTTTTGCTTATCTTATCGAAGAAAAGAGTGTATCGTATGACTTTTAGCGAAGAGATTTACACCTTTATCCACTTAGGGATTGTTATGTACTATTCTTGTTGGAAGTTTCATATCGATTAGAGATAAGACCAATTTACAATATATAAGTGAGGTGCAAACCTCACATTTCAAGCCGGTTTTGTGGGGTTGAGTTAGGTTTAAAGTCCATTTCTAACATGGTATTAGAGCCAAATTAGAGTCTGTTCTAGCGAATTTTCTTGGACATTCTGTTCCATGCGATATGAGACTATTAACGGACCATCCACTAATTTCTAGTCCCACACACGAAATGAATATACCTTGGCGTAAGGAGGTGCAATCTTTACCTTACAAGTCGGTTTTATGGGATTGAGTTCTAACAACTCTTAGATTAAAATCCTGGGAGCTTTAAGGGTGTTTCGTTGGGCACTCTTTTAGCCCGTTGGGCATGGAGGGCTAGCATTGGGTGCCACATGGCATGCATTGGGCACGACTCTTTTAAGGACTTTCATGTTTGAGTTGGGGTGTTAGGCGAAAATATGTTAACTTTTAAGAGATTGTTTAGCTTTGAATGAGTTGTTGTTGACATATATCAGAATCGATTTTGAATTGACCATCTCTAGCTGACATAGGTGAATTAACCTTGTCATGAAGAAAGACTTGGTAAAATTATAGTTTTGTAAGTCAAGATGTTATCGGAATTAGTTATCATGTTATCATGATTTGCTCATATGATATGTTTGATTAAAGGAATTAGTTATTCTTGATCTTAATGTTTGAATTTAATTATACGTTTTTTCATTCTTAAAAATATACTAGTTTATTTTTGTTTTGGAATGATCTTCTTTCTGCTATGAACATGGGTCTCCTAGCAATGATCTAGTTAAGGAAGAGAAAATATACGGTTGACTACATTGCTTATTTTATACTACATGTTATTATTCTTCTATTTTGTTTTAAGAAATTTTGTATTTTGAAATATTATATATATATATATATATATATATATATATATATATATATATATATATATATATATATATATATATATATATATATATATATATATATATTATATATATAA
>Ga0214545_1004749_pt1 | contig 25220 bp, 22 predicted proteins | sample CNSS4metaG_FD_160064 | JGI IMG/M metagenome (GOLD analysis project Ga0214545, IMG submission 160064) | Root nodule microbial communities from cowpea collected in UCLA plant growth center, Los Angeles, California, USA - CNSS4 | ecosystem: Host-associated > Plants > Roots > Nodule | place: USA... | reverse complement strand
GCCCAAAAAATCAAAAAAATAGTTTTGTTGTTTTTTGTACATTCTTTTATTAATATTTTTGGGGAAAATTAAATATTTTGAAAAAACCACATAACTTTTGCACATTTAATTAAAGGTACCGTCTTAGAACGGGCGTTGTGGAGTGTTAATACCTTCCCTACGCGTAATTGACTTTCGAACCCAAATTCTGATTTTTCGCAGACCTTGCTTTTTTTTATGGTTTTCCATAGTTTCCTATAATAACTATGGTGGCGACTCCAAACTCTATTTTTTACAAATTTTATTTTTTTGGTTCGTCTGATCGTCGCGATTTCAGTTGCGACAGATGGCGACTCCACTGGGGAAGTTAGAGAGTTAGACCATTTATTTATATGTGCAAGATTGATATGGTTTTTCTTCATATTTTTTATTTCTCATTTTTTTTTCTTTTTGGGTATGTGTATTTTTATCTCTTTTTATATTTAATAATAATTGTATGTGTATATTCTTTGGTATTTGGAATAATTATCAGGTAGGGGCTTGGGTATACATTGTATTATCCCTTCACACACACACACATTTTGTTCATTACATGAGTGAGGCCCTATACCAGGGTCTGAGTTGCTTAGAATTAGAGGGGATTGTGTAACAGTGTCACAATGGATGTACTTCCCAAGTGGTCATTGTGAGAACCCCAGCTAGAGTTTGTTTGCTTCATTGGTACTTCCACTTCTTGTTGTTTACCAACTGTTGTGGGAAATTCCATGAAGTGGACCATAGCTCTAGTGACCTTGATATTTAGGTATTAGGGAACTATCCTTGTGAGCACATATACTTTCCCTTAGAACTTTAAGCATCAAACCCATGTTAAATAAAGAAAGGCATTAAAGGGAGACTATTTGCGTCCTTTACCCTCACCTTTCCTTGTATATAATAATAAATTCATCACAATCACACCATTATAAAAAGAAAAGAAAAAAGGCCTTTAAAAGTTGTACCGTACCTGGCCAACTTAACCAAATAGTAACAATAAACAATCACCACATATATACCGGAAACAACCCAGGTACCCGGCTCAAGCCGACATAGGCCTAACCGGCCTAAACCCATAACCAAAGTTGCTAAAGGAACGACCAACCTAGGACAATACACGAATAAGGATGACATAAGCCAACTAGAGAAGTAACCAGATCATACCATTCTAAAAGACTTAATGAAATCAAAGCCCACAACAGTCGATACTAAGGGCCTGGGCCAAAGTCTAGGCCCACCTATAGCGCAAACCATGGCCCAACCCATGGAATAGGCAAACATAATTAATAATCTATAAATACACATGGACCCCACGAATTAAAGGTATGCATTCATTACTCCATTAATCACCTGATTTGACTTTTTGAGAGCTTTGGCTGACTTAAGCTTCAGAGTCCCTTCTGTAGGTAACCCCTCCCGGGTCCAAGCCGATATATGCTAAAGGGGAAGAAGCCAACCGAGGAGATAGCGGATATGGGTAAGGTCATACTTGTGCCTAACTGATCTTATTTGTTCTCTGCAGGAACAATTGGCACCCACCGTGGGGCACGAGATAACACCTTACTACCCGTTTTTCTCCGAAGATTGTTTCAACCCATAGTAGAGCTAGAGTTAACAAGCAAGTTGACGCTGGCCCTTCAGGACCCACTAACATCAACCCGGATCTGGCCGCCATCCTCGACGGTCAAGCCAAGATGCAATAGGAGCTGGCTGATCTGAAGAAGCACAGCGCTAATGAGATGGAGGCACTACGACACGAGAACTCTCGCCTCAGGCGAAAGATCGAGGCCGATCCCACTCAAAAGGGAAAGGCCAAGGAGGCATCTGAAGCTGCAAGGTCCCCAGCCTTCCAGCCCACAGAAGAAGAGAACGAGTACAATCCTAACCCGCACACTTTCACCACCACCCAACAAACTCCCATTATCTCAGCCCATCTCACCTACTACCCCTCCACCCTCCCAGGACACGCCGCGACCCCCACCCCTGCCGCTACCCTCCCCACCACTCAAGCTCCATACAACATGCCCACCACCCTACATGCTACTCATATCCCACCATACAACCCACACTACTTCCATACAACCCACATCCCCCCTCACAACTTCACCTCCACCTTTCCCACCCTTGTCCACCATCCTATTCCCTCCCACCCACTACCACCCCACCAACCCAGACGTCGCCACCCCTTCACCGACTTCGCCAACACCCCCCTTCTTGCCCAGTGGGAACCCTTCACACTGGACCGTTACACTGGTGAAACCAACCCCGACGAACACCTTAAAGTCTACATCACCCATGTCGCCCTGTACACCTCCCAAGACGTAGTCTTTGCAAAGCCTTTCCCACCACCCTCAAAGGCCCTACTCTCGAATGGTTCACAACCCTCCCACCCTACTCTATCGACAGCTTCGACGCCCTCTCACACATGTTCTCAACCCATTTCGCTGGCAGCCGCACACATCAAACTACTACAATCTCCCTCCTCGGCATCAGGCAAAAATAAGGTGAGCCGCTCAGGGCATTTATTGATCGCTTCAGTAAGGTAGCCCTTCGCACCCCACACCTCAACCAAGATATGATTCTCCAATGCATGGCTCTCACCCTTCAACCTGACCCTTCGCCAACAATGTCTACCTTCATCCATCTGCCTCTATACACGAGCTAAAGTTGCGTGCCGCCGACTACGTTCGCATGGAGGAAATGCAGACCCTCCATACTAAATTCTGCAATGATTATGCACCCACTACTGCCAACCCCACCCCACCACCCTCCCGCCCTGATCCGAGACCACGGGAGCCCCGGTAACCCCGCTTTACCATATACGCTCCCCTCAATGTCCCCAAATCTCGTCTCCTTGATGAGGCCTTATAAGCCGACCTTATCCCGTCGCCACGCAAGACGACCACTCCCCCCAATGCTGATATGTCAAAATACTGCCGCTACCACCGCAATCATGGCCACACCACGGAGGATTGCAAAGCACTCCAAGATAAAATTGAAGAATTGGTGCGTGTTGACCACTTCCGTCGCTTCATCTGCAGAGAGGATCATCCCTCTCGATCCCGCTATCCTCCTCGTTTCGACCATAGACGCCTTTCCCACGACTCTCGCCATGATAGACGCCCCAACCAACCCACCAACCAAGATCCCCAACCGGTTCGCACCGATGTTACCCCTGTCGACCCCTCCTTACGCGGCACTATCAACACCATCTCTGGTGGTTTCGCTAGTGAAGGATCCACCTCTTCCGCCAGAAAGAAACACCTATGCCATATCCAATCCATTAACCACATTACCCATTCCCATCATAGACGCCGCATGCCTCCCATCACCTTCACGGACGACGACTTTCACGGCCTAGACCACCAACAAGACGACCCTATGGCCATTACAGTCAAAATAGAAAACTACGCCGTTAAAAAAGTCCTTGTAGACCAAGGCAGTTCTATTGACATACTCTACTGGGCAACATACCAAAAGCTCTAACTCCCAGACACAACCATGGTCCCATATTATGAACCAATCTATGGCTTTTTTGGCGAACAAGTTTCCACCCGCGGCTACATTGACCTTCACACAGTCTTCCGTGATGGAGCCCAAACCAAAACCATTCTTATCCACTTCCGCATCGTTGACGCACCCACATCTTATAATGTCCTCCTTGGCCGTCCCTCGCTCAACACCCTTGGCGCCGTCGTCTCCACCCCTCACCTGGCCATGAAATTTCCCTCCCCTTCTAGCGACATCCTCACCATCCATTGCGACCAATGCTTGGCACGCGAATGCTACATGGCCAACCTACGCCCACAACTCCCTATCCAGCAAACCAATCACATCGAGCGGCCACCCGACTCTGGGATCGCTTTGCCGGGTGACGATCTAGACCCCAGAGTGGGCCGAGATGCCCATCTCGAACCTGTCGAAGAAACCACCCCCTGGAACTTTCGAATGGCCACTCCATCAACCTTGGCACCGGATTAAACTCTGACGGGCATGCCATCATCACACCCGTTCTAGTTGGCAACACAGACCTTTTTGCTTGGTCAACTACTGACCTACCTGGAGTAGACCCTCTAGTAGCATCCCACAAGTTATCCATCTACAAAGAAGCCCGTTATATCTCCCAGAAAAAAACGCAAGCTCGATGAGGAACGACGCCTAGCGGCTAAGGCTGAGGCCGATAAGTTACTGAGCGCAGGATTCATCGAAGAAGCTCATTACACCACTTGGCTTTCCAACGTAGTCCTGGTGAAGAAAGCCAATGGCAAGTGGCGGATGTGTGTTGATTACACAGATCTAAACAAAGCCTGTCCTCGAGATGCCTTCCCTTTTACCTAACATTGATCGACTTGTTGATGGCGCAACGGGAAACAAAGTTCTCAGTTTTCTCGACGCGTATTCCGGTTACAATCAAATCCCCATGGCCGCATCTGACATGAACAAGACCGCTTTCATCACAGACGATGCCAATTATTTTTACAGAGTTATGCCTTTTGGCCTCAAAAACGTCGGAGCGACCTACCAACGGTTGATGGACAAAGTTTTCAGTCACTTGATGGGAAAATGTGTCGAAGTATACGTTGATGACATGGTTGTCAAATCTCCAAGCCATCACCAACACGTGCAGGACCTCTCAGCAGTCTTCTCCGCATTACGCCAATACAAACTTCGCCTCAACCCCGACAAGTGCGTATTTGGCGTCGACAGCGGTAAATTCCTCTGATTCATGCTAACCCAGTGCGGCCTGAAAAGTGAAAAGCAATCATCGAAATGCGTAGTCCCACCAACGTCAAGGAAGTCCAACGCATCATAGGATGCCTTATAGCCATTTCTCGCTTCCTCCCCAAACTAGCTGAACAAACCCAACCCATCATACAACTCTTTAAAAAATCTGCCAGGTTCACGTGGACTGACGACTGTGAACAAATTTTCCAAAAGCTGAAAACCACCCTTACCTCACCACCTATCCTCCACAAGCCGGATACTCATCAACCCTTGCTGGTTTATATCACAGCCACCGACCACACCGTCAGTGCCGAGCTGGTTCAAGATGTAGGCGGCACGCAACATTCTGTTTACTTCGTCAGCATAACGCTGCAAGATCCTGAAACCAGATATCAAATGGTGGAAAAGTTGGCCCTATCCTTGGTACATGCAGCCCGCCGCCTGCGCCCATACTTCCAAAACCACAGCATCATCGTCAAAACTGATTACCTAATTCAGAAGATATTGCAAAAACCATACCTGGCAGGACGGATTTCATCTTGGGCCGTTGAGTTGTCCGAATTCAACATTCGTTATGAACCTCATGGCCCCATCAAAACTCAATGCCTCCTAGACTTTGTCAATGACCTCCAATAGACACCCACAGAGGACCAGTGGACACTTCGTGTAGATGGTTCTTCAAATCCAAAAGGTGTCGGCGCTGGCATTGTGTTGGAAGGCCCCAACGATATCCTCATTGAGAAATCCCTTCACTTCGCCTTCAAAACATCCAACAACCAAGCTGAATACGAAGCCATCCTCGCCGGCCTTTCCCTAGCCCGCAAAGTTGGCGTCAAATCCCTAACATGCAAAACCAACTCCAAGCTTACTGTAGGCCACCTGAATGACGAATTCCAGATCAAGGACCCCACCCTTTTACAATATTACCATCTAGTCCGTGCAGTCATTCAATCCGCTTTTGATCAAGTCCGCATCGAACACATTTCTTGGACCGACAACATCAGAGCCGACATCCTATCCAAATTAGTCTGCACCAAATTGAAAAGTCGCCACCGATCCCTATTGCAACAGACACTATCCACCCCTTCCATCACAAACACTTGCCACAACCTAATCCACACCTCAGCCGACAATCTAACCCATTCCCAAGCCCACAACTGGACCACTCCTTATATCCAATATCTCTGAACTGGCAACCCCCCACCAGATACTGACAAAACTTGGTTGGCTAAGGCCGCCAGATATACCATGATAGGCGATGATCTTTACAAACGTGGATATGGCCAACTGCTTCTCAAATGTGTCACTGTAGAACAAATGTTCTTGGAGAACTTCACGTTGATCTTTTCGAATCACCTTTACAACACGTGTGCCTTACCTTCATTCCTTCCATCATGTCTAGACTTTGGAATGCCAACCTCATCTAACATATAGTCTATAAAAAAACTCAATTGTTTCCTCAGCTATATATCTCTCGATAATTGATGCTTCTGGGCAATATGGAATTTTCACATACCACTTCAATATTTTCATGTATCTCTCAGCTGGGTATATCCACTTAAAAACATTGGTCCACATATTCTAATTTCCTTTACCAGATGAACTATTAAATGGACCGTGATGTCAAAAATGAAGAAGGAAAATACATCTCTAGTTGACATAAGATAATGATAGCTTCATTTTCCAAGTCATCTAATGTGGTAGGCTCAATTACTTTGTGAAAAATACTATTAAAAAACATACAAAGACGAGTGATGACATATCTAACACTTTTAGGTAAGATGCCACAAATAGCCACAAGGAGAAGTTGTTGGATGAGAACACGACAATCATGAGATTTTAAACAAACAAATTTCAAATCTTCCATTGACACAAAATTTCCAATACCTGAAGAGTATCCTAGTGGTACTTTCGTTCCTCCTAGACTATCACAAAAGCTTATTTTCTCAAGTTTAGACAGAGTATGACAGGCAGGAGGTAAAAATGTCTGTTTACCGTGACCTTCTAGTTGTAACTCCAAATGAAGACCCATCTCAACTTGATATTTACGAGAATTAATATTGTCCTTGGTTTACCTTTGATGTTTAGCAATGTTCCACATGCATGACATCTATGCAATGCTTGACATCTAATATAACTGATTCTTTCTTCCAAATGCTTCTGCCAACAACTTTCTTCTGTGTTTTTCCAAACGCTCATAAACTTGTTCTCTAGTTAAGGGTGGCAGTAGGATTTTTTCCTCCTGACATCCATTGAAAGCATTTTTCAATCGACGATATGGGTCATTACGTCTCAAAAGTCTTTGATGACCAATGTAACAAGTCTTCCTCCCATGTTTTAGTTGATGATAACTTATGTTTTCTTCACATATTAGACAAGCATAATGTCATTTCACAGTATAATCGCTCAAATTTCCATAATTTAGAAAGTCATTAATGGTGCAAAATAATAAGGCTCGCAAATTCAAATTCATTTTTCCATATGTATAAAAAACCTCAACTCCTTCATCCCATAACAATATCAAATCTTCTATCAACGGAGTTAAATAAACATCAATATCATTTCTAGGTTTCTTTGGTCCAGATATTATCATAGATAACATCATGTATTTTCTCTTCATAGCCAATCAATAAGGCAAATTACAAATGATTAGCAAAGTCAGCCATGAACTATGCTTGCTACTTAAATTACCAAAAGGATTCATGCCATCAGTTGCAAAACTTGGCCTCAAATTTCTTGGATAACTCCCAAACTATGGGTAGAGGGTATCAATTTTCTTCCATTAGGGTGAATTAATTACATGTCGTAACAATCATCACCTTTTCTTCCCTTTGCATGCCACTAAATGTTTTTAGCATTATCAGCATTAGTAAATAAACACTTAAATTGAGGTATGACATGAAGATACCATAACACTTTTGTAAGAGGACTCTTTTTCATGTTATCTTCATCATCGCCATCATCCTTAACTTTGTATCATGATACTCTTCATCTTCGACACTTAGTCAATGTTTCAAACTCTTTTTTATAAAGAATACAATCATTGGGACAAACATGAATTTTTTGGTACTTCATACCCATTGGACATAATATCTTTTTCTCCTCATATTGACGGGTTGGTAATGTTTTACCCTCTGGAGTATTACATGCAACTCACTAAAACTTCTATCAGTCCACCCATTTTTAGCTTTAATGTTAAATAATCTTAATGTCGCTGACAAACGAGTGAAACTCATACAATTGGGATTTAAAGTCTTTTTTGAACCATCTTTCAATGAATCATAGACGCGTGGTGATATTAAATTTTCATGTCCAATATCTTAATCATATCTTCCATGAGATCCTCACAGTATGGATTAAACACTTGACTTTGAGATATGGTTGGAAGGTGTAACTTCACCATGCTATGTCCACGTTGTATAACTCTTTAGGATACCATCACATAGAAGATGTTCTCGTATCAACTTAAGTTCTTGTCGTCTCCCGTTCAAACAATTAACCCAGGGACAATAATATTTTATTTAAAGCAGCCCCATGTCGTTCAACAAATTGTAGAAAATCTTCAACGCTATTCTCATAGACATCACTTATTCAAATTGCATTCATCCAACTTCAATCCATTATTACACAACATGAGAACTTGGTTTAAGAAAATATTCCATATCCCCAAACTACTTAAAGTAATCATGTTGTTTATAGGCATTCACTTTATGTAATGTAATAAATTCTCATTCTCCAAAAAATATTATTCTAGAAAGTAATCTAATACTTTCCAGACAAAAAATATTCTTCTCTAAAAGTCTTGATTTGACCTTCCAATTCTCCTTTTCTACAATATTGTATATATTAGAATATTAAAACAAATCTAGAATGTGCCAAGTTACGGTCATTTTCCAACTCGACATTCCAAAGTTTTTCTTATTAAATCAACTCTTTTTAAGGTTTTAAGGGTGATAAGTCCCTTATCTCTAGATTTTCTTAGCCAATTGCATTGGTTTGGATAGGTTTAAGTGGTTAATTAGGAGTTATTAGCATAGAATTAGTTTAGTTTGGTTTTTACGCTAGTTTTGCAAAAGTAGCTTAATTAGGTGTTTTTAATGCATTTTTAGTGTATACCTTAGAAGTAACAATAGTTAGACCTAGTTTAGCATATATGTCTTAAAATGTAGAAGGGATTGTGAGATGAGGTACTAATACACTAAAAATGGTTTACATGTGGATTTCCTTAAAATAGAGCAATGGTGATACTGTTATGCAAAAAGTATTGGGTGAGTCACCAATTAATATGTCAGTGGTCACTAGTAATTAAATCCAAAGTTTACATATATGTGAACTGAATTTGGTGGACCAATTATCTCGCATAAATTTTTATTATGTTCAATATACCTTCCACATATGTTATGAAGGTCATGTAATTCACTATAACTGGTTTACATGTTCAGTACCTAACAACAGGCTACAGTTCATATTGTTGTGCAAAAAGTAATGGGCAAGCCACCGTGTAATACGTCAAGGGTCATAAGTTAATGAATCCATAATTATCATGTCTATGAGATGGGATTTGTGGGCCAATTAAGCCAGAACAATTTTTATTAGGATTGAATATACCTTTCGTAAATATTGTTAAGGTCTTCTAATACACTAAAAATGGTTTCCATGTGGACTTCCTTAATATAAAGAAATGGTGATACTGTTATTCAAAAAGTATTGGGCAGGTCACCAGTTAGTATGTCAATGGTCACTAGTAATTCAATCTAGAGTTTATATATATGTGAACTGAGTTTTGTGGACCAATGCTCTCCTACCAATTTTTATTATGTTCAATATACCTTCCACATATGTTATGAATGTCGTGTAATTCATTGTAACTGGTTTACATGTTCAGTCCCTAACCACAGGACACAATTCATATTATTGTGCAAAAAGTAATGGGCAGGCCACCATGTAATACGTTAGAGGTCACCAGTTAATGAATCCATAGTTATCATGTTTGTGAGGTGGTTATACTTTTATTCAAAAAGTATTGGACAGGTGACCAGTTATTATACCAGTGGTCAATAGTAATTCAATCCAAAGTTTACATATATGTGAATTGAATTTTGTGGACCAATTCTCTCCCATCAATTTTTATTATGTTCAACATACCTTCCACATATGTTATGAAGGTCATGTAATTCAATGTAACTGGTTTACATGTTCAGTCCCTAACCATTGACCACAATTCATATTGTTGTGCAACAATTGATGCGTAAGCCATCGTGTAATACGTCAGGTGCACAAGTTAATGAATCCACAATTATCATGTCTGGGAGATTGGATTTATGGACCAATTAAGCCAATGCAAGTTTTATTAGGATTGAATATACCTTTCATACATGTTATTAAGGTCTTCTAATACACTAAAAATTATTTACATGTGGACTTCCTTAAAACAAAGTAGTACTATTATTCAAAAAGATTGGGTATGTCACTAGTTAATGTGTCAGTTGTCACCAGTAATTCAATCTAGATTTTGCATCTATATGAACTGATTTTTGTGGATCAATTCTCTCCCAATGAGAAATACTTCACAATCCAGGTAAGAGAAATTAGATATAGAAATTGAAACATTCAAGTAACTATTTACAAAAAGTGTTTGTGTTTTACAAAAATGAAACTTGCCACCACACACAACCACTAGGCTAAATTGAACTAATGGAAAGCAATGACAACCCTAACACCACTCCAAGGACAACATAAATCTTATAACAAAATGGGATTTTTTTTAGGTTTCATGAATAACACCAAAACTTGGACATTTCGTCTTCCGTTTAAGGCCCAAAGCCCATGTCAGCAGCTCCTCGCCATAGAAATCACCGAGGGTTGATGTGGCACAAGTTGAAGAAACTGGTGCGGCCTCCGTTGGGCGTGTAAGAATCGAGGTGGCCCTCGCGAACTACGTACGTGTTCTTTGTGTTCTACATAAGAAAGAAACCCTAATTGTTTGGGTGTGGGTGTTTGTAGTCTGCACGATAGACAAACCCTTTCTCCTTTAACTTTTCATCCGTTGCCATAGTGTCTCTTGCAAAACAAAACATAAATTAAAAAATTAAATCCAAAACAACTACCAGGTCAAGTAATAAGAGAAGGAGTTAAAATATTGGGAGTCAGAAGATCATTTTCCTTATCAGAGGTCGAAGGCATCAAATTGAAAATAAAAATAGCAAATTTGTGAGTCAATGCATAACATATGCTAATTTATTTATCTGCATGGAAACTTGAAAGCCTCCCTTTGTAGGAATGATGCCAAAATCTAGCAACTAAATAAACCGCTGAAAGGTTCATGAATGAGACTATGTCGTGCCTGTAGAGAGTGCAAGCAATTGAACTTGAAGCTTCTTATATTGTTTATGATGAGCTACTGGCCCTTGTAAAATCCATAAACCATTTCGAAAATTGATGTTTATATATGTAACCACGTTAGTCAGAATGAAACGACTTTATTATTAACAGAAAATGAAATGTGATGTTTCCTAAACAATAAAATTGCCCCGTAGCAAAATTCTAAACCTAACACAACCCTTTTTGCTTGAAAAGGATAAATCATTGGAGACACCAAGGAATCTAATTGCATCTAATGGATCCAACATTAATATTAAACAAAGAAAAAATGTTTGATTGCCCATTTAAGAGGAGTGTACCTTTGACAACGACCATACATTTCCTTTCCAAGTAAACAGTGCATGGATTTGTAATACTCTAGACGGATATTACTTGATAGACCAAAATATAATTAAAATAAATTTTCATCATCTTATACATTTTCCAAGCGCGGTAAAATTTAAATTTCATTAACAACTTATAAAGCAACAATACTTCATAATTCATTTAATACAAATCCAAAATCCAAAATCTCTTAACACAAAATACGAAATATTGCAAAAAATTATTTCGCTAATAAGATTCTTCAAGCTAGCCCTCACTTCGACTTTATTGATAAATTGAACACATGTTAGTCATAATTGTTATATACTAATTGTGTGTTAGTTGTAACACTACGCTTGTACTAAGGTATTTAGTTCACTATTGGGTTTCTTATAAATAAAAAGAAGTAGACAATTACAGACCCTTCATGAATGAGGACTACTAAATTCTAATGGGACCTACAATGAAGGAGAAATGGTTAGTGATAGAGGTCGTGCCCCAACAAATTAAAAAAATTAAATGCAGTATGCGAAAGTTCAATTCCCAGATTCAAAAACAACACTATAATACAAGGGGGGTTTGGCAGATTCAGTTTCAACACAAAATTTAATTCACAAAATTGTAGAGAAATTTAACAGTGATATGAAAACATAATGATTCCTTGATTCGATTGAAATTCCACCAACCACAGATTACCAACTTAATTGTTCTATTCGAATTTGCTCTCATGAACCCTAACTAATCAACTAAGCGAAAATTACCATGGATTCATTATGTCATTAAGCACAACAAGTTTCAGGCAGTTAAGACCCACAGATTGAAGCAAGCTATGACAAAACCATAAGCATTAAGCATGAATACGAGCCATTAATGTGCACACATGAACCCTAACTAATCAACTAAGCGAAAATTACCATGGATTCATTATGTCATTAAGCACAACAAGTTTCTGGCAGTTAAGACCCACAGATTGAAGCAAGCTATGACAAAACCATAAACATTAACCATGAATACGAGCCATTAATGTGCACACATGAACCCTAACTAATCAATTAAGCGAAAATTACAATGGATTCATTATGTCATTAAGCACAACAAGTTTCAGGCAGTTAAGACCCACAAATTGAAGCAAGCTATGAAAATACCATAAACATTAACCATGAATACGAGCCATTAATGTGCACACACGAATTTGAGATTAAGCATGCATAAAAAGCGTGTTTATCATCAAAACGCAACCTGAAAACAGATGCAATTTCGAATACAACCCAAAAACGACCAACAATCTCATGGTTTCATTTAAATTTCATCAAGGAATCAATGTAAAATGTAAAGTCCACTATTATTTAGTGCCCTAATGTTTAAGTGCTACCACACTGTTGGGCCTAAAGGCTAGCCCATAGGGTGCAAAGGCCCCTAAAGCAGCCAAGTCCCTCATTTGCTGCTCAATCTGCAAAATCAGTACCCTAACTCTTCCTTCATTCTTTTCATAAAGCCTCTGATAGGGTTTGGTCCTACGTCCCATTCGAGCTAGCCCAACCTCGTTCTCTCTTCACTTAAGTTTTTCATGAATCGTGCTCTTCTCTTTCTAAGTTGGTTCTCGTGGTTCTGTTGAGCTCACTATAGTAATCTCGTTATTTCTTTCTTTGTCACTGTTCTCAACTCTTGAGTTCACTCTTGAAGCTGCTGGGTTCGTTGAGTCTAGTGTCGAAGTAATTTGCTACACCCTTTTTAGGTAAGGGAAGCTAGGGTTCACTCTTTTAATACGTTTTTCTACTTGAGTTACTGTTATTTCACCATGGTATGTCTTGTGTGTTGTTGTGAACTTGTGAAATGCATTATTGGGTTGTTTGGATCTTGTTCGTGGGGCTGTGCACAAGAGAACAGTGGTGAGCATTGGTTTTCTCGCCCAAACGAGCACGTCTTGCCTAGGCGAGACTAACAGGGGCTCGCTCAGGTTTTCTGCGTGAGCTGTCGCTTGAGCGACGAGTCTCTGTTTTGAATGAGGCATAGTCTCGCTCAGGCGAGGGGGGCTCGCCTAAGCGAACGCATGAAGCCACTATTTCCCTTTTCGAGCCCTCGCCTAGGCGAAGGGAGCTCGCCTGAGCGAAAGGACTCTCTCGCCTGAGCGAGACCCTTCTGCCTGAGCGAGGAGCTGGGCGAGGAGTGCGTTTGTTCTGTGGTTTCTTTGTTTTTGGATGTTGGTCATATGTTTGGACTGATTATACATTTTAAAGCATGAATTGAGGGATTTGGTATGAGAAAGATGAATTATGGTTTGTGAGTTGTGAGTTTAACATGATTTGGGTGTGATGCATGTATGGAATAATTCATGGGCTAAAGGTGATGAATTTGGCATGGTTTTGGAATGGAAAATGATTGAAGGGTTGTTATAAATGTTGGCATGATAATTATATGCATGGCCAGTACATATTGGATGGTTAAACATGATTGGTATGTGGTTAGGGCGTAATTCCATAAGTCTCTAAGTGAGACCTCATGGTGGTGTCTCAGTTGGTCGGGACGTAATTCCATGACCCCTGTTAGTGGGAGTTCATTGTGGTGCCCTATCTATATAATTTAGTAAGGATTCAAGGTAAGGTTGCATCCTGACGCTCTAAGGAGTCAGTTAGTCTCACATAGAGCATACTAACTCTTGTGGTGAGAGTAGTAGGAGGCCTGAAACCCATTAAGGGTTAACCTTGTGTGTGGGGGTTGGGACATTGTAACATTTAGCTTGGGGAAGAGCAGTTCGATAGAGTAGGGAGTGTCCACCACAAGGCAAGCATTCGCTGAATCTGACTAATTATATGTATCTGGATGAGTCGTGTCTAAGTCTTAGTGTATTGTTTGCAAGTCATAACATGATTGATTGGCACATGCATCATGAACTATAAAATTGTATGTAACTATATGATAAATCGTTTTCTACTCTAGCTTACCCCTTTTGTTTGTTGTATGTTCTGTGGTGTGATTTTCTCTCTTTGCGATAATCATCAATTTATTGATGTGAGCAGATGTGAGAGCTCCTCGTGGTTGGGAGGAAAATGATGATTCTGCTGCTTAGCTCCTTTGGGATGGTCTTCGTTTCTCCGAGTCTTGTTTAGGGCTATGGCCCGTGTACTACCTTGTTTGTTTTTAGTATCAATTGTTTACTGTCAATTCTTGTACTTTGTCTTGTATTGGCATCTTGGTGTGCCGTGGATTCCTCTAAGTATTTCTGGATATTGTAAGGAGTGGTGTTTATACTCCAGGACTTGTCTCTTATATTATCATTGTGACATGTCATTTAAATTAAAGTAATTATTTAAATGGGGTGTTACACAAAAAGCTTAGCTAGACATGAAAATGGAGCACACAAGCCCTTCAAAATGAGATTCACAAAAATAGGGCATCAAACCCTAACTTACAAAATCTCCAAACGCGATTTCAACATCAAAAGACAAATTTTAGAGCTTCAATTGAACGAAAAACATTGCTATGGTATAAAAATCGAAAACCCTATCAAGGAGTGTTGTTCCAAGTCAATACAATCCACAAAATGAGATGCCTAAGCTACCAAATGAATTCAAAACGTAAATCTCACATTGGGTGTTGTCAAATATGCATAAAAACGGTAAAAACTAGTGCAAAAACGTGAAAAACGAAAAATGCAATGTATCCATAAACATCATCCAAGCAATTCAAAACATGTCAAGTACTCAGTTCAACTCAAAGAGAGAATTGAAAGCAACATAACCTCACAAAATATGCACTGTATCACTTAAATCTCTAGGCTACTATTTACTCTCAAAGCACCCCTGAAAAACAAACATCAAACAAACTTGGCGAGCCTCTAGAACCAACAACTAAACCAAAACAAATGCAAATCAAGATCAGAAGGACTTTTCAAGGTTGCAATGGGGCTGAGGACAAGGTGTGAATCATATGGATAAGTAGCTAAGCAACAAAGGAAATACAGGAGCAATGGGAAATAAGTCACAATCAAGCATGAAAGTAATCCCAAACGCCAAATCTTCCGAATTCGGTTCTCACACAATGCTCAAATCCAAACTCCTTTTTATTTCTTTTCTTTCTTTTCTTTTCTTTTCTTGTCTCTTTTCACTCTTTTTTTTATACAAATAACATGCAGACAAACAACAATTTTGAAATCCCATCTGGGTATACAAATGAGAAATTCCAAGAATCAATAACAAGTGTGCGCACAACCACACTTATTGTGCACGACCACACTTAATTGAGCACCCATTCCCAAAACAATTCCAAAGCTCTAAAATTTCCTAAGGTAGGAAGAACATGGTTTTTTAGGCTAAGGGCTTGTAATGAGCTATAAATCAATGAAAAAGGGTACGCAGGCTCAAAAAGGGCTATCAACGGAAACAGTCCAAGGTAGGCTCATCTAGCTGTAGGCGTATCAGAATAGAATTGCCTAAATTATATCAAAACATGCATGTGAATCATAAAAGCATCAAAAAGAGTCAAGCCAAGGCCATTGTGCAAGCATTCAAGAGGCATATATCACACAACAATGAACAGAGAGTGGCTCAAATCCTCACACAGGGTAAAACAATTCAAAAGCAACTTGACATGCAAAGAGAAATCAAGATTATCAGTCCACAGAACAACTAACAACTCATCCTCCAAAAGTGAGGGAAGTGTCTCAAACAGAAAACAAAAATATAACACAAATTAACAAAAAGGAAATAACAACAAACAAACCCCCCACACTTAAAGTACACATTGTCTCAATCTAACTCAAACACAATATCAAACAATAAAAAATCATCAGATGGACCTAGACACATGAAATAAAAGTAAGGAAGGAGAAATAAAACTCCTTAAATCATGGTGAAACAGAAGTGGGGTCAAGCAGGGAAGTCTCTTTTACAACAATATCCACCAAGGCAGGGTTGCTGAGGAATGGCTTCAGATGATGCGCATTCACTTTGAAGCTCTTATCGGTGGACTGGATTTTGATTTCAACTGCACCATAAGGATAAATAACAATGAAAAAAAAAGGACCAATCCACTTTGACCTTAACTTACCACCCATGAGTCCAGGTCTGGAGTTGTACAATAACACTTGCTGACCAACAATGATTTCTTTTCTAGTTGTGGAGCTATCATGGAATCTCTTAGTCTTTTCGTTATAGATAAGAGATTATTGTAATTAATGTGCACACACGAATTTGAGATTAAGCATGAATACGAACCATTAATGTGCACACACGAATTTGAGATTAAACATGCTTCAAAACGTGTTTATCATCAAAACGCAACCTGAAAACACATGCAATTCAGAATACAACCCAAAAACCAACAATCTCATGGTTTCATTTCAATTTCATCAAGTAATCAATGCAAAAAGCTTAGCTAAACATGGAAATGGAGCACACAAGCCCTTCAAAACGAGATTCACAAAAACAGGGCATCAAACCCTAACTTACAAATTCTCCAAACGCGATTTCAACATCAAAAGACAAATTTTAGAGCTTCAATTAAACGAAGTCAACATCAAAACCCTATCAATGGGTGTTGTTCCAAGTGAATACAATCCACAAAATGAGATGCCTAAACTGCCAAATGAATTCAAAACGTAAATCCCACATTGGGTGCTGTCAAATATGCATAAAAACGGTAAAAACTAGTGCAAAAACGTCAAAAACGAAAAGTGCAACTCCATGGACAACCACCAAAGTTTAAAACGTGAAAATGGAGGTTGGAGAAGAAGCTATGCGGTTGCTGCATGCTAAAAGACCTAATTCTCATGGTCAAATAAATTATGCCACTAGTATTTACAAAAATGTCATTCTGCCACTCATAATTACAAAAATGCTACTATGGGATGAAAATGTTGGCCCAATGACGTGGACGGGCTGACTGGCATGGCGTAGACGTGGCAATGATGTGGCAACTCTCTTCAACTGAATATTAATGTCCAAGCTCCAAAATTGCTTCACCCAAATACCTAAAAATAATTAAAAACGAAAATTAGGCTAAATAATGTGAAATTAACCCAAATTCGGAACAATCACCCAATAAAGCCCAACAGATGAAAACACACTACAGATAAACAATTAAGCACTGAAAAATATCAAATGGGTACACAAAAGCTAGTGGAATGGAGGAAAATAATGACTCATCAGTTAGTTAAGCATAACTTAAAAGAAAGTTACACTAAGTATGACTAATGCTTCAATATATGGAGCTAAGTAAACATGTCTTAGTGAGATGGTCATCCATGTTGTAATGTGAGCCTTTATGTTTCCAAATCTTTGAATACTTTTAGGTTAAAAAAATTCATGCACCACTGGTCGACTTAGCTCCACACTTGTTGCATCCATTTACCTAAGACAATAAATTATAAATTAAGTGCAATAATTTTAATAGAGTAAATGTAGAAGAAACATTACTACTTACATACACCAAAGTTAGATTATCTATTTATTAATTATAAAATAGGGCCATACGTAAATTTATGTTTGACATGTAGGTAACAAACATATAATTACATCTTAAATGTAGTTAATAGACAAAAATTTACATCTAACCTATAAAAATTAGATGTGAAAACCTAATTTTACGTTTGGCACTTACAGGACAAACATAAATTTTAACCACTTAATTACAAAACTGTCATTGTACATTTTTCCCGTTTATTTCCCTTATGTCAAACGTAAATTCAATGACTAAAAGGAAGAAGATTCCACCTAGTATTTTTTTTTTTATTTCTTCTTCATTTGGTAAAACTTATAAAGGTGTACATTTCCTTGTAATTTTTTGGATTTTGTATAGGCATTATTGTGCTTCCATTTTGGCTAGCTTAGGGCCTCAATAGAGCCATACCTGAGATAACCAAGGCCTTGGAGTTAGGCCTCTACAAGTTGAAGAAGAATTCGAAGAGAGGCATGGATGGAAGTTCAACATCCAAAATAAGCCATTTGTAGGCTAAAATAGGCACTAGTTTTAGACCTTGTATGTGACGCCTTCAATCTTCTTAGTCATGCATCTCTTAGATTGATATGCAAAGGGAGCTATTGATAAGCACCTAACTCCTACCAATGAAAGAAAGTGTTTAAGGAAAATAAGTAGGATTAAGAGGAAGGTTTCTTTATTTTTTTCTATTAGTTTGTTTAGTTTTTATTTTAAACAAATTCTAAACTCATGTCTGTGTCTTGTGTTGTGTATGTTTGCTAATGACACTTTTTTTTTGAAATTGTTAAAAGAATGAAGGGCTTAGGAGGAGCTAGTCCAAAGAAAGTGCACTCACCACATTTTAGTGTGCATGAATGTTATGCAAATACAAATGACAATGAACGAATGAGTTTCAGAGATGAAATTACAGATGAAATTAAAGCCTTATAAAAATGTAAACAGTAGAAATAATGGTATAGATGAAACTAGAGGTATATTTGCTCAACTTATGCAACAAATAGGAACGGTGACAGTTCAAATAAAGAAAACCACCTCTCGTCGGCACCATCATACGCCTATAACCTAAACTTATCCCAAGGAATCTCCGATTTTGACAACTTCTATTATTTGACTTGATATAATTTTATTATAATAATGTACTATTATTATAATAATGTAATAATATACCTCTAAGTAAGATAGTTTTAAATTTTATCAATATATTACTAGAGGAGAGTTTTAAGACTAATGATTGATGGACACTTAATTTCTTTTCTATATTAATTTACTTTACAACTTTATGAATTAATATGTTATTAAAAAGTAGTTGATAATAGACATATTTTTTATATATTTATTTTGCAAGTTATAAAATAATATTTTATTGATATATAATATTTTGTTAAAAGATAGTTGTATAATACATTTAGGAGAATGCTAACTAGTGCCCTTAGGACACTGGTTAAGGAATCATTAATGTGCATTGGTACTATAATTTTTACATTGAAAACTGAAATAATTAAATACATTAATTAAAATAGTATAAATGTATATTACATTTTTTTTAAAGACCAAAATATCCTTTTAATTTTTAGACAATATGTTTTTGATACAATTAGGACTTTGGAATTTTTAAAGTCTCTACTCAAAATTGATACTTTAATTGTTTTTTTTTTATAATTTTAGATGTTTAACACATTTTTTTTCCTGATATTTTTGTTAATTTCAACTTTTTTATGTTTAATTATATTTAAGCATTAAAATACATTTATTTTATTATTTTTATTAATAAATATTAAATAAAATATTAAATACATATGTACATCATTTATGGGTATTTTTGTCCTTTAATTAAAATAAAATTACATTAATAGTTGTTAGGTCAGATTTTAATTAATATCACACTTAACTGTGTACTTTTGTAAAATTTCGTGTATATTAACTATCCTTAACCGGTGTCTATGGACACCCTTTAACAAGACCCATACATTTAATAGCAGTGTTAAGACGTATCCATTTGAGTTTTAATTGATTGGGACGAAGAAAACGAGTTGTCATTTCTCATTTTAAACACTGCTTTCTCTGTTGAACAGAGGGACGACAATACGCGAGGAACTATATAGACCCGTTCGCAGATTTGTAAAACAAAGCATGGCATTCCCTACCTCAATTAAAAAGAAGACTTTAATCAGACCATTGGCTTTAGAGCGAAAGGGTGAAATTAAAACAAATTCTATGGACTTAGAAATATGAACAAGTTAAAAAAAGCAGAGACATAAGTTCAGGATGTTTTATTTAGTCTGGCATTTATTTATTTATTTATTACACCCAAAGCATAAACACTTCTCTCACAAGGAGGAAAGTGCGGGATTTTTGGTGCACAGTTGTTTATTTAGATGCAGCAGATGAGGATGGAAGTTGCTCAAGAACAAACTCGTATGGGTGTTTCTGATTGACAGCCAAAAGCCTGTTCTTTGCTTCATCCTCAACAATCGCAACATTACCGCAGAGGCTGCTGCCAAGTGTACAGAACAAAAGCTTAAAGGTATTGTCTCGGACTCTGTGAATAGAGAAGGAACCTGGGAGTGTATGTGGGTAGCCTCTAACTTTAACGAGGGTTCCTTCAGGCAGACCCGGAACAGCGGTCCACTCAAGAGGGGATTCATCGTTAGGAATTAATTCGAAGCTAATGGACACTGGAGAGCCGTTAGGGATAAATAAGGATTTGAATGGGGACGTAATGGTCAATGGAAGCCCTGGATCGACCTCGATGAGAGATTGCACAACACTGAGTGGGGTAGTTTCGTTTCCAGTTTTGGTTCGTCGAATTCCACCGGCTACTGTAAATGGCGGCAAAATAAAGAATCTGCCACCATTTCTAACGATGTTACCATGCAAGTCCGTGACAGGTTGAGCAGTGGTTGAAGGAGGGTTGAAGGTTAGGACTGAAAGAAGGAAGAGAGCTAAAATGGTTGTACTCGCCATTTCGCTATGGAACAAATTAAGTCTTTTCTCTTCTTTGTTGAGTTGAGTTAACTTGTGAGAAGAAGCGAAGATGGGAAAACCCATTTATAGACCTACGATGGTGGTAAGGTGAACATATTTTATTGATTGAAATAATTAAAAAATCCTAAGACTTTTAAGCATGTGAAAAAGATGAAAAAAAGAAATAATAGTTATATTTAAATATATGTTTCGATTTTCTGTAAAATAAATTTATTAAGGTTTGGTTCTTTAAAAATAATTTATCTTTTATCTCTTTAAATTTTCAGTTATATTTATATAAAATGTCAAAATCTTTTTCTTTATTATTTACATAAAAAATTATTTCAAGATGAAATATCTATTTTAAATATTTAAATTTTATTATAAAAATGAATAAATAAGAAAGACTTATTTAAAATTTTTATTTTTTTGCTAAATATATCAATTTTGATATCAAACCAAAAACATTATTCATTTTCACAAACGATATTAATAAACAACATTTGACGGCTTTTAAATAGTAATTGTAACATCCCAAAAACTGGATAACCTCAGATTAATAAAACCTCACATACATGAATATTCAGAGACTATAGAGTTTAGAGTATGAAGATACATAGTACACCAAACATACCCATTTTACATGAAAAGAGGCCCCACATGGCCTAAAACAAAGTACACTAGTGAAATAGTAGTTTTAGGTCTTGTACAGACAAGAGAATCATAACTAGTCAACTTCTTCAGCGATGGGCTCCATAGTGAGCCCAATACCCGTCCGTAACCATCAAGCTGCAGCATCCCTATTATTGATGATCATCGCAAAGGAGAAAAACCACACACAAACATACAAGCAAGCAGAAGGGTAAGCTAGTGCACAAGATTTTTACATCATAACACTCAACATCCAATCACATAGTCAAGCATAAATAACGAAAAACCACACATGAGGTACCAAACCATTTAAAACTCCAATACTAGACTATCCGGATACGCATAATGAGGCACCACCACGAGATAGTGGAATTATGTCCTAGCAGTGAGGCATCACCATGAGGCCTTCGCAGAATTACATCCTTACTTTAGGCACTACCACATGGCCTTCGTGAAATTACGTCCTGGCCTTGAGGCACCACCACACTACCCTCGTGGAATTACGTCCTCCCGTTGAGGCACCACTATGAACTCTCACCTCGAGGTTCATGGAATTAAGTCCAATAGATGAGGCACCACCATGGACTCCCCCTAGGAGGGCCCATGGAATTACATCCACTGGGTGGGGCACCACCATGAGCTCTCACTACAAGAGTCATGGAATTACGTCCTACTCACACTTTGTACATGTTTCACCAACTAATCAGAAAGTTCCTATAATACCGACATCATGCATAAGCAACAAATCATACATCTCATGCTTCCCAATTCATACAACAAGCAACCATATCAGTGGGCCATTCACACCATAGAACAAAAATTGCCCCAGTCTCGCTCAGGCTAGAAGACCTCGCTCAAGCGAGAGATCCTCTCGCTCAAGCGAGCCCCTCCTCGCCTAGGCGAGAGCTCGAGCAATAGAATAGTGGCCCCTGCGGATTCTCGCTCAGGCGAGATCACGCCTCGCTCAAAATAAAAGTCAGTCGCCTGAGCGATAGTTTGCGCAGAAAAGCTTGGGCGAGCCTTTGCTAGTCTCGTGTAGGCGAGACACGCTCGCTTGGGCGAGAAAAACAGTGCTCACCACTGTTCACTCACGAAAACGCAGAACAAAAAAAAATCATACTTTCACCAATATCAGACAATCAAACCACGAGCATACTTCAAGCATATGATTCAAACTCAGAAAGCATACCAAAAATGCAAATAACTATAAACCCTAACTTCCCTTACCTGGAAATAGCTAGAGAAAAGGTTCGACTTCAACAGCAGGGACACAATAGTTCCAAGAACAGATGAACGAGCTGGAACAGAAAAACAGAGCGAGTTTTAAAACATCTCACAACGAACCCTAGCTAGAAACACGAACATACGAACTGAAAAAGGGATGTAGGAGTGGTAGAACACTTACACGAATCAAGAAGATGGGACATGGCTCACTGGATCGAGATTGGGGTTAAACCCTTGCAGAGCTCTGGGGAAGGAGATATGGGCTTGACGGCTGCGATTTCTGTAGAGTGAAGTGAATGGGTGAGACTAGGGCATATTAAGTCTGAATCCCCTTTTTGGGCCAGCCCTTAGGCCCAATCGATTGGGGCAACCCTTAAAATAAAAGGCAGAAAATAAATAGGTCTTACAGTAATGCTTTGGCATGACCATGACTTGCATGTAATGAATAATTTTGAAGAAAATAAAGTTTTATTTGCTTTATTTTGGTTGGTATTGTTTTTTATATATATTTTGGATTAAGTTGATAAGATCTAAACTTTTGAATACACATATAATAAGATTGTCTTTAGTTTGGTCTAACATTACTAAATGGTGTGATATTATTTTTGATAATATACTCTTTGAACCTTGAGAAATGAGGAACATGGTTAACTTAACAATTTATGTTTTAATTCATGTTTCCGAGTTAAATGGAATTTCTTATAATTAATAAGAATCTACGTCTTACTTCTAAAGTTGTTCATGCTTAGAATGATAATTCTTAGTCTTTGTCATTTTCTTAACAAACCATTCCAGATTTGGAAACCATTCAAAATTTGATTCTCACACACTTGATGTTTCTAATTGAACCTTGGATGGTTGTGGTACCCTTAATAAGAAAGTGGCTAGGAATTTCTTTCACGCTTCTCATTATTTATCTGATTGCAGAAGTTTGATTTGGAGGATTATACTCCTTTCGCAAAGATCTTGTTCTTTGGAAACTTTTACATCATAAAACTCCCTTAGATAAAGAAATTCAATTTAGAGGAAATAATATGTGCTCCATGTGTAGCCTCAACAAGTCTTTTGAGGTTCGGATATTGCAAGTAGCCCTTCTCTGAAACAAATTTGTGTAAAGTTATCATTTATATTCTTTGCAGGATATGAAAATTAGTTATGTTTGAACAGAGTCTAAATTTAGATTTTACCATACATATAATTTAATTACTGCTATATCAAAGGTTATAACTAATAGTCAGGACATGACGCTTTCTACTTAAGAGTGTTGCAACTTGACTTTGATACAAATTTTTCGATTAAGCATTTACCACTAGGTAAAAAGATGTAGTTCATAATAACACATGCATTATGATTCGATTGTGACTTGATTCACCTAACCTTTACTATGGGACAATCAATGAACCCAACAACAATTTCAGGATGTCAAGTAATTCTTCTAAAACAAAGTATGAGTAATAATCTTTTACTAACATTGTTATTTTTAATAATTACAACCACTATAACATTGAGAAGCTCTAAGAATAATATAATTGATTATACTAAGATCTAACTAATAACTTTGAAAGCTTTTTAAGCTTTTATTGTTATAATCGATTAGTAATTAGTGACTATGAGTGTGCTTAATTGATTAAAAGCACATATAACTGCTATAACTGTTATATAATTGACGTAGCAAGTGTTTTTCAAAAAATAGTTATTGTACTACACCTAGGCGGCTTAGCCCGACTATAGCCATAAGATTCGTCTACATAGCTGCCAAGGACGCAAATAATCACCATACGTATGCCGAGCAAATGAAAGTAACCAACCTAAACCACTATAACAGCAACCGGCCTAAGCCGTTAAAGAAGTAACCGACCTAAGCCGGTAACTTAAGGAAACTAAGCGAGAACTTGAAAAAATCTTAACATTACCAGCAAAACCCCTAAGGCCCGCGACAATCGAACTAAGTGACTTGGACTAAGGCCCAAGCCCACCTACCACTAACACAAAAAAGGCCTTTAACGTCACTCCAATAACGTCTGCCTAAAAAAAGCCCAACGTTAAAAATGCGCGGTGGCATTTTTGTAAATAATGAGACATTTTTAACGTCTGCCCGCTCCACGTTAGACGTTACTTAACGTCTGTTCAAAAACGCCCCGACGTCACTTAAAAAAGGACGTCGGCCCCCAGCTCGACAGACGTCAAGGGACGCCGGACCAGCGCGCGCCAGACGTCACTTAACGTCGGCCTCCCCCACCCCGGACGTCACTTAACGTCGGGCATAACACCCCCGACGTTAAGTTTTGCTTTATCTCTGCGCGAAACGCAGAACCTTCGCGCTGTTCATCGTTTTCGCGAGAGTTCCCGCCGGCGACGCCATATCCGACCCCCTCCAGGTGAGTTTCGAAAGGTTTTGGCCATCAAACTTGTTAGGGTTTAATTATGGGTTGATTTTACGCGTTTTGAACCGATTATTTTCCGTTTTCATCCCCATTTGCAGCGTTTTGAGATTCGTCCCACTTGCTCTTCGTTCCCATTTGGCC
>Ga0214545_1004746_pt1 | contig 25250 bp, 10 predicted proteins | sample CNSS4metaG_FD_160064 | JGI IMG/M metagenome (GOLD analysis project Ga0214545, IMG submission 160064) | Root nodule microbial communities from cowpea collected in UCLA plant growth center, Los Angeles, California, USA - CNSS4 | ecosystem: Host-associated > Plants > Roots > Nodule | place: USA... | reverse complement strand
TTAAAAAAAATTAAAAAATTAAAAAAAAAATTAAAATTTTTTAAAAAAAAAATCAAAAAAACCACAGATTGACACGTGGCACGTTGACTAACGGCGTTAGTCAACTCTGTCTGAAAGAGACCTAATTGAAGCAATTTTCAAAAGTTGGGATGCAATTGACACTTTTTTAAAAGCAGGTACCAATTTGACACTCTAGTACCAAACTGGGTACCTTACTATTAATTAAACCTAAAAAATAAGTATCAGAAACCTAACGTTGACCCATGAGGGGTGAAAAGTTAAATTGATTTAGCAGTTGTTTTTGTATTGAATGCATGGTTGGAGAAAATAATTGTGTGCAGCATTTATGAGCGTTGCAGCATCAGGAAGAGCACTCTGGAACAAAAGTGAGGCGACAAGAGGTAGCGTTTTCTTGTGAGCCCTCAACTTAATGGTTTGGGGCCACTTTTAATGCTTCTCAAGGAATCCATTAAACCTCACAACAAAGAACTTAATGCTCCCTCTTTTTCCTTCTCAACATCCAATAAACTATTCTTCACTCTCTTCCAAAACCACACATAAATTATTCTTCTTTCATTCAACACTTTCAGGACGTTGAAGTTATCGCTAAGCTACCTCATGTTACACAATCTTCCAATCCAGCTTTTAAATCTATTTCATTCTAACTTAGTCAAAATCAACCTAATAATGCTAACATTCAGGATCACTTCTGTGCTGTCTCTATAGTTTTTAGTGTTCTTTATTATATATTTTAGTTCAATACAAGAACAAGTGTAGCCGGCTATATTGGATATATCACTGCACATGCATCCTACCATATTATATATATATGTATCAACAAACAACACTGATGACAAAACTGCCTTCTAATTTTACTTTTTAAAGCATTTCATTGTTATTCTGTGAACTTGTTTCTTAACTGATATATACTGAAAGAAACTTTTTACCAGTTTATCAGCATAGCCACAGAAAAATCTGCAAGTGATAGAATATATCTAACATATGTGTGACACTGATGGCCATTCATTTGAAAACTTTGACTGGTCATTTTGATATTGAGATAATTAAAGAGAGGGAGGGTCTGAGAAAGCAATGCATATATTATGTATCTATATATATGTATGTTTCTTTTCTAATTTGTTTTCATCGGGCATGAGTATCTGATTAAAGTTTCAGTTCTCTCTCTCTTCATATCCAAGTTGGCATGCAAGTTGTCTTTAGTAATGCAACCGAGTCCACCCTATGAGTACCTTATAATTGAGGCATCAACATCCTCAACAGTTCCATGATCATATACCTATATATATAGACATAAATACAAAAAAAAAACAAAAAAATATATATATATATATATATATATATATATATATATATATATATATATATATATATATATATATACATATATATAAGCTGTCTTGCATATAATTCTGGCTATAGCTACTACTACTACTACCTTCCCTTCTCTTTTATCTCTCTCTATAGATCTCGTACAAACAACAGTTTTAGACTCTTATTAGTACTTACCGGAGAAATATAGACACAGAGAGATAGAGAGAGGGGGAACATATTATATTTATATATATTCTACTTGCCCTTAAACCTCTTTGGTGTGTGCTATTAATATATAGCTACAAATTTAAATTAGAGTGCAAAATAATGATGGCATTATTCCAAAGGAAGGTTCATACCTTCTTCCTGTGCTTATTATCAATCTCTGCATTCTCTTCCCTTGTTGCTGTTGCTGTGCCAAAAGAGCAAGAACAAGATCGGATCTCAGCACTTCCAGGGCAGCCACGTGTGGCATTCTCTCAGTTCTCTGGTTATGTCAGTGTGAACGAGCAACATGGTCGAGCACTCTTCTACTGGTTCACTGAATCTCCCTCTTCTCCTCAGAATAAGCCTCTTGTTCTCTGGCTCAATGGAGGTTAGTCTATGATTCTATATCTATCTATATATATACGTATATTGTGTGTGTGTGTGAGAGAGAGAGAGAGAGCTTCAGTTCTTTTGAAGGCACTGTCTGATGAACATACATATTTTGTTTCCACCTTTGACTACAATACAAGTTAGAGTTTCATGATGTTAGTTTATATACCACACAAATTGTAGAAAGAAAGCTATAATTCTCATTGGAAGAAACAACATGAACAATAACTGCTGTTTAGTCTACATATGTATTACCCTAGAAAGAGATATTATAGGTTTATGTAGGCGATCCACTGTTGTTAACTTTAGCAGAAGGTTCCTTGCATCCTCAAAAGCTTTGCAAGTTACTGAGGAAATGAATTGTTATTGCATGCACCAGCAAAGAATCACAAGAACTTCCAAAACACAGCACAGCTGGCTTTTCTAACCAAAACGATTGAACACTATTCATTTGACAGATGAATTCTAGTAAAATCCAAACATTAAAAACTAAGCAAAGTAAGGAACAGCAGTGTGAGTTCCTAAAATTCGGTATAAGACAAGACAACATTAAGTTAACTGAAATTTAAGTTGTAAGGATTTTGAAAAATAAAGTCTGGTGTATGGATATTTACAACTGGTGAAGTTTTGTGTGGTAGGTTTGCATAATTAAGTTGTTGAGTATTATATCCCTGAACCGTTGCATTTGTTTGAAGTGTTGATGGCTTGTGTTTCCGTGACTATGTACTTGCTGAAGCATTAAGCAAAAACCTTACACTATTGCACATGTTGAGTGTTGACCGTTCTCTGAAATGACCAACCCTATCTAGATTGGGCCTATTAATGCACCCATCTACCTCTCTGCCACGCTTGACTTTACAATCTTCACTATTTTCCTTCTTTTCTTTTTCTCTTTTGCTGAAAATTAACACTGTTTTCTTCTACCATGTTCCACTGATTCGGAGGAAGAAAAAATGACAAGAAGCAGCTTAAGAAAACGCAGAAGTCTTTCTGCACAGTTGGAGAAAATAAAAGAAGAAAAGAGCCAAAAATAAAAAGGAAAAAAAAAAAAACCCTAAGGTGACCCATGTGTGGCCTCGTGATCTAACTCTGTCTGTATCTTTTTTGGGCCATATTCGTTCCATTTCTGACATATATTCCCTGTTTGGAAGAACCTATTCCATGCTTTACCCAAGAAAAAACAAAACCTTTTTGTTCCCTCTTTGTATTTTAGGTAGAAAAACAAACAGAAACAACAGCAACTCAACGCATAGTGAACTCTAACCTTTCCATTTTGTACCTTCAAAAAGATGCTTATTTTCTCATTAATTCTCCCCTTTTGGGTACCTGTCTCTCTCATATTTTTTAGGGTATTGAAATCACACGATTCAACCGGAGTTGTTTGACTTTTTCATCTATTTTCTACGTTTCAAATTATATGTTTTCAGAACTTAATTGGAGTTTAGTATAAAGTTTACCTCAATTCAATTAATCCAAGAATTACTTTTATAACATTAAATTCATTATTTTTTTAATAATTACTTTAATCACTTATAAGATTATCTCCAATTAGTTAACATTGTAAAAGTATTTATACAAACACTATATAAAAATATATTCATGTTTCACAGCTTAATTCTTTTTATATCACAAAGTAAATCCTTATATCAAACCTTTTTTAATATACAATTTATAATTTTAACAACATCTACTTAAGTATTTTTAAAATTTACATTTTACTTGTGTATGCAAACTAATATACATGTTATGTATGAAATACAAATCAATATATATGAACAAAGTATTACTTTTTTTTATTTGTTTAACAGTATCCTTAAGACCTGTGGTTTGCAATTTTTTAAACCAAAAACCATAAGTAATCAAAAGGTGTTAACTGACAAAGACAAAAATTTAAGAAGAAAGTCAAGACTTTATAATGCTGCAAAATGCCACTGTGGTCCTGTCCCATCCAAATTCTGGGACCAGAAAGTTTGAGATCTTTTTCCACACTCATCAACAAACCAAAAAGTTATAATGGTTGAAATTTAAGGCTGAAAACTTTATGGCTTAATTAGAGAATGTGGTAGGTATTATAAGGATTTCCACACTGCACTTGCATATCCATATCAGTTCTCTGATTAGGCTAAAAAGGGCACCACATTTCAAACTACTAGCAAGTAAAGTTTGTGTAGTAATTTTTTTAGTGTATCTGTTAAATATGGCAGATACATAATCTTATACAACCTAAAGCTTCAAGTAAAACATGACAATGAAACTCAGTATCAAACATTAGTTTCCTCACTACACAAAAGGCACCTGCATTATTGCTTATAATGTTTAAAAGTGTTAAGAATTAAACTTTTAAATTTAACTTAATTCTACAAAATCTACTTGCAAAAAGTGAGGTTTGAACAGTCACAATGAACTGATAATTTCTGCATTTCTGGTTCAGGGCCTGGATGCTCATCTGTAGCATACGGTGCATCAGAGGAAATTGGGCCATTCCGTATAAACAAAACTGGATCTTCTCTGTATCTCAACCCAGATGCATGGAACAGAGGTAATGTCCATTGAATCAACTCTTATCATTATTACACTGGGTCACTTCACTACATAGGATTTGTAATTCACATCGATTACAATATACCACATATTTTTATTAAGATTTCTCTTTTCATTCATGTTAAGCCTTTCAGAATGACAATATATGATGAAAACACAATTTTGCTTTCTTTTTTTCAAATTGGTTTTCAGAAGCAAATATTCTTTTTCTTGAATCACCTGCTGGTGTTGGCTTCTCATACACAAATACCAGCTCCGATCTCAAAACTTCAGGGGACAAAAGAACAGGTAGAAGTAAATTTTGATGTGCAGTTGTGAATATAATTGAGTTTTGTCACCATTTTTCATATCATTCTAAGAATTTCAAATTGGTAACACAGCTCAAGATGCACTGATTTTTCTAATCAGATGGTTGTCAAGGTTTCCACAGTATAAATATAGAGAGTTTTACATTGCTGGGGAGAGCTATGCAGGTACTTGAAATTTTTATCTGACATTTGGTGTAATGAAATTTTTTATCTGACATTTGGTGTGAATATTTTATGCTTTAGGGCACTACGTCCCCCAGTTGGCTAAGAAAATCCATGACTATAACAAAAACAATCCTCAAATTATTAATCTCAAAGGGTTCATTGTAAGTCAATTATTTTTCACTCAATATATATGCTAAGGATCAAAATTACATCTTTTGTTTAGTAAAACTATGCATTTTGCTTGTGATATGAAAACTGCAGGTTGGAAATGCTGTGACTGATAGCTACAATGATGGCATTGGAACCATCACATATTGGTGGAGCCATTCTATGATATCTGATCACTCCTACAAATCCATTCTCAAGTACTGCAATTTCACTTCAGAAGAAACATCTAAAAAATGTGATGATGCTTATAGTTATGCAGTTAACTATGAATTTGGAAAAATAGATCAGTACAGCATCTACACCCCAACGTGCCCAATATCACTGAACAATACTGTCAAACACATACGGTTCAAGAATCTTCATATGATTTCAGGATACGATCCATGTACTGAAAATTATGCAGAGAAATACTATAACCTTCCTGAAGTGCAGAAAGCAATGCATGCAAATCTTACCAGCATTCCTTACAAATGGACTGCTTGCAGGTTTGGTTTTTTCACTGCATTCTACTGTTAGCAGAAACTAGATATTTTGCTTCTAATGAGTTGAAATCAAAATTCAGTTCATATAAATTGTATGAACTTACGAGTTTCAAAATTTGAACTTTGGTTTGTTGCACAGTGAAGTGCTCCTAAAGAATTGGAAGGATTCTGAAATTTCTGTGCTGCCTATATACAAAGAGTTAATTGCTGCAGGATTGAAAATATGGGTATTCAGGTATGGTTTTATATCGTTTTTTTTTCTTTACATGCAAATATAGTCATGATCGTTAAATAGAAAATACTTTCAATTATTTTCATATATATATATTTTATGAAAGTATTTGCTTCATCACATTCACGACCTATTCAAAGTTTGACACCCTTTGAAATTCAGTAGAAAACTTCAAATGTTTTAAAACCGTATTTTTTATTCGACTCTTGTAATTAAAATGAAAGGAGGCAATATAGAAAATAGAAAAAAGAAAAAAAATCAAACTCATTACTATTGTTTAACTTTAGAATAGGTTTATTAAATACTCTTTTCTTTTTTTTATGACTAGGAAGGACAAAGTCTCCCAAACAAACTAAGGATAAATACAAGTCTTTTTTTTTCCCTACTTTCACATACATATATACTTTGGTCCTATATTGATTTGGAAAAAACATGTTTAATTTTTTATGCTAATTAAAAAAATATAACTTTATTTTAAGTTTATTTCTTATTTCAAATGACTGTGATTTTTTAAAATATAAAATAAAAATAATATTATACTTTGCTTGCTCAGTTTCTGACTAATTTTGCTATCATTTAACAATTTTTCTTAAAAATCATCATACAACTTCATAAAATGTACCTACTCTATCAAGAAAATTATTACATAAAAATTACATTTAATGTCTTTAAAATGTAAAATACAATATAAATAAGAGAATATTATAAGATTTAGAATTATTCTTTACCATTAGTATATAAAATTTTGTATGACAACCTAGACCCTACATCCATAACCTAAACTCCTCCCAATAGCAGCATCAGCATGAGTATAATAAGAATTAAGAAGCTTGTTAATATTTTTAAATTTTGTACGTTATGCAGATATACTTGATCTGCATAAAATAGAAACTGATGAACAGTGTTTTGGTTTTGCTATAATACAGCGGGGACACAGATTCTGTTGTTCCAGTAACTGCCACAAGGTTCTCTCTGAACCACCTTAACCTCAGCATCAAAACTCGTTGGTATCCATGGTACTCTGGTGGACAGGTATTACAGTTAACTAACTAAATTTGAAAACCACAAAACATAGATATACGAAATGATTTTTTAACCATTAAATTTTGATAACTTTTTTTTGTAATATGAGATAATATTTTTTAAATGACTTTTTTATTTTTTTATTTTTATTTTTTAATTTTTTATATTTTAAAATTACTTAAAAATGTCACAAAATTTAATCGTGAAAATAACACTGTTTCATATATATTAGGTTGGAGGATGGACAGAGGTGTATAATGGTCTAACTTTTGCAACAGTAAGAGGAGCAGGCCATGAAGTTCCTTTGTTTCAGCCAAAACGAGCTTACACCCTTTTTAAGTCCTTTTTGGCAGGAAAACAACTTCCAAAACATTGACATATTGCACTGTAACACGTTAATTCAGCATGTTAAATCAATGCACCATTCATTAATATATATCTTATAGTTTCTTGCTTCCACAATTTACACACATTCTACTAATAAACTTCATCCTTTTTTCACAAGATAAAATCTACTTTTCACTTTCACTCAGTGATGAATGTTGCATTAAGAAAACTTTTATTTGAATGTGACACCAATATTAAAATCATTAGATCTTATAAATAAGAACGAAAAGTGCTATATACTATAAAAACATTAGTGGTGCAAATTAAATAAATAAAGCATGTAATATTTTTGTTGCTTTTAATGTATTGTAACTAGTAATAGTGATGTAGTTTTTTAAAAGTGGATTAGAAAGTACTTTTAACAGTTCTGAAAAAGAAAAACAAAATCGCAATGATAAAAAATAAAAGACGACGGAAAAATTGTTTTGAATAAATTAAAGGTCAAAGAATAAACAACTGAATAATCTTACCCGAGTTTTTAACTGGGGTGTTCTGTGTTACAAAATACTTTTAATTCAAAATGTATACAAAAAATTAATTGAATATTTTTTCAGAATACAAAAAGTAGTAGAATAGAAAAGCAATTCCATTAACAGAGTAACAAAACCACAGTTTAGAAAAAAGCGAAAAATCACAAAATCGCCCACCGTGGGGCTCGAACCCACGACCACAAGGTTAAGAGCCTTGCGCTCTACCAACTGAGCTAGACGGGCTTTTGTTTAAAAATTTATACCTAACTTATAAATTAAAATGAGATTTAATTGAAGTGAAAAAGTTTGAAACTTTATTGAACTTAGGAGCAACCCTAATGAAGGGAGGGGAGAAATTGATAGAAGGCAAAGTTTTTTGCTTGGAGGGTGAAAGGTGGAATCGGGAGTACATAATGGAGATGCATTGGTTAAATGGATGAATTGGACAATGAGACCGAAAACTCGGTTTGTACTTGTGTTTAAGATTAGTCGTAGATTGGACCAATCGTAAGGTAACAAACAAGTGATCCCTTCGAATTGCTTTCATTGTCGCATGCCATGTGTTTCTCACTTGTTACTGTCAAATTTACACCTCATCAAATAGGTCACTCTTCCTTTTCCTCTCAATGATTTCAAAGAAAGTGAATAGAAATGTGTCCTTAATTTCAACTTCGTAAACTTCAGTTTCACGTCACAAACCTGAATTGAAGGAAGATACTTAGAAAGAACTGTAAAAACTGTAGATATGAAAAATACTTAGTGACATATTTTTAACAAAATTTCTTTGTTTTTTTAACATGTTTAGTGAATTGTTTTAACCGACATGAATTTTCACTAATTAACTGATTACAAGTTCAGTACTTTTTTCATTAACATAGATCTTAGATAGCAGGGAATATGAGAAAGCTAAAGGGTGATTGAAAAGACTCTCACACATAGCAGAGCAGAGTTCATGGGGAAATATTGACCGACAAAAACGTTAACAGGTGCACTAAACCAAACCCCAACATCAACAGACACCAGCAGCTTTATTTTACCCTAACTTCTGTTCACTGCTCACCTTTCAGAATCTTGGTGGTGTGAGGAGAGTTCTCTGCAATGCGTGTTGTAGTTTTAAATTTCTTACCATGGTTTCTGTGGATGCTGAGTAGTGGGTGGGTTCACCTTTTGTACAACCAATACTACCCCTATCAGCACACACAATAACTACATTGCCACCATTACAAGTTTTCCACCCAACATAACATGCACTTTAGTTGCAGTACACTCAAAATAATTATAACCAAACTTTTTAATTTATGTGCAAAATGAGTCAAAAGAAAGGGGGGAGGTGCGGAGGTGGTGAGACGAAGAGATGAGATCTGAAAATGAGGGAGATAAAGGAAAAGAAAAAATGGTGATGGAGCTTTCAATGAAGAGAATTAGTGGCTATTAAGTAGGTAGGTTGGTGTGACTCACAAAAGTCTGAAAGTAGGTGCTGGTGGGATCTTTGTAATTCCATTCATGAAGATGGAGGAAACATTAAATATAAAGATAGGGATTGAGTTGGGAGTGTGTAGAAGACAAAGTAAAGTACCCAATCAACCCTTCTCTCCATGGGAAAATAATGTGGCAATTTGGCAAATGGTTGGTGGGTGTGTGGGATTTTTGTTGTTTACTTTACCCGGTTCATGATGAAAAAACAAAGGATGTTGGGTTTTCTCTTTTCTCCACCCAGGACACGGGTGAAAAGCAGAAAAAAAAGAAGAAGAAAATGAATGAGAAGGGTAGACAGGTAAATGCAGAGCAATTGACCCATGAATATCAGAAAAAAAGAAAAAAAAAATGGTTGGAAGGGGATCTGAATGATTCCTAAAAGCCACCATGGCACGATGAGGGAGGTGAAGGGCAACAAAAACCAAAGTACTGAAAGCCAAAACAAAACCAAAGCCTAAAAATAAGGTTGGAACCAACAACTGCTACAGCGTAGCAGAGAAACAGCATCATCCCATCATCTCATTTATCTATCTTTGCCTTTTTTCCAGCCCCTAATCTATGTATCTATCTATCCATATCTATCTATCTTCAAATTCAATACCCTCTTTCTCTCTCTGACCCATTCACATTAACACGTTCGTCAATTTCTCTCTCTACACAGACACCAACAACGAATGACACAAGGAAAGAAGAAACATGGAAACTCCACGCATCATCCTACCATCAAAACCAAAGAGTCCACACCACACCATCCAACCCAACCCAACCCCTCTATCTGTCTTTCTCTCTCATCAATGGCCCAGCTGGACCAAAATTTATGTAGAAGAAAGAAAAACAAAAAACAAAGAATGGGAAACAAAAGAGAGAAGTTAGATGTGTTCAAATGTCCTCCAACCAAACCCACCATACATCTCTCTCCATTTCACTCTTTCTCTCTCATCACAACTATGTTCCCCGAATTGCCCTTCTGCAAGCCCCCAAAAAATCCCATCTTCATCACTGCTCTTTCAAAACAACAATATTTTTCACCGAGTTATGTGGGCTTTTTGGGTTTCTTTGTCTCGGTCAGAGTTTCTCACAGAGAAAACAGGAAAGCGAGAACCTTCTTACCCCTTCCCCTCTTCTCTCTTTCTTGGGCCTCTCTTTTCCTATTTCTTTCACTCACGTTTTGTTCCATCACCCATCACCCCTCACCCCACCCCACCCCACCCACCCACCTTCTTCTTTCTCTCTTTCTGCCTTTTCCCTTTAGCTTTCCTTTGCTCTTGCCCTGTGCCTCCTCTTATTTCTCTCTGATCTCATGAAGAAGATGAAAGGCGTTGTCTCCATGGACCCTCCTTTTGAGGTCTATCAGGATCAGAGGTCTAGGCTCAGACACCACAGTCTCTTGCAGGATTATGAAGACTTGCACAAGGTAACGCCTTTGTCTTCCCCTCTTTTGTATTTTCCTCCAAGATTGTAATTTTTGGTTGTGGGTTTCTCTGGATCTGGGTGTTTACTTTATGTACTCGGGGCTTTTGCTTGATTTGGGGCTATGATGGTTCTTTGTTCTTGAAATTAAGGATTTTTTTTAGGAGGAATCAATAAAAGGATTGTGTTTTGTTTGCTATTTTGTTTCCTATGTATGATCATTTGTTTGGTCTAACGGGTCTGTGATGGTTGATTGTTGTGAAAATTGAGGGTTTTTTTTTCTTCTGTGGGAACAATGAAGGGATCTTTTGTTTTGATTAATATGCATGTGTTTGACAGTTTGTTTGGATTTGATCCATGTTTATGTTCCGATCTGATGGATGATGGGTTTGTTCTCATTTCTCTCTTGACGGTATCTGTTTTCATCTCATATTTCTTTCTTGGTTCCCTTATTCCTCACATATCAATGTTTTTGGACTCCAACCAAATATATTTTCTTATATGTCCAATTTTTGGGTATTTAATAACACAAAGCACAGTAGCATGCGGTGTTCTTGTGATGTGAGTTTCCTTATTTTTGTTTTTTTTTTCTTATATATTTTTAATAAAGCTCTACTTCTTTCCTCTGCACAGTTTTCAGCTTCAGCCTCTTGGTTTTTCTGCTAATTACTTCTTTGTTTTGTTGTCTCTTTTGGATTTTGGGTTTGTAAATCAAATTGGAACTAGTTATATTATGAAGAACTGAATCATACTTGATCATTAGTTTTGTGTGTTTATGTTTCATGTCATTTATTTTCCGCTCGGCTTTCCACTTTACACTTTATCTTATCCTGGACTCAATAATTAAATAATACTTGATTGTTAGACAGTCATTTAGTTAGTGTGTTTATTTCTCTATTTGCCTCATCAAGGCTTTGCTGCAAAGGTTTTTTGCCAACATAAGTATGCAAAAACTGGTCTAATCTAATTTATTTCTAACATGCACAGGAAACAGAAGTCATGAGAAGGAAATTGCAGGATGCTGAGCATAAAAGGTTGATACTGGAAGATGAAGTTAGGTAATGATTCATGTCTCAAAGTAGATTGTGGATCTTCATAGTTTGGAGTTTATTGTTATACATAGGTGCTTATTCACATCACTGTCACTCTTATGGCTGCAGATTTTTGAGGCATAGATACAAATACTTGCTAAAACATCCTATTCCAAAGCCTCAACCAAAGAAAGAAGTTGTAAAGTCCCAAAAGCTCAAAATTCAAGCTCCCATTATCTCGAAGGGAAAGAATTACAGTAGAAAGGATCATACTTCACGATCCCACTCTTCATCTCATTTGAACCCTAATGGAAAGATACCCAATGTGGCTGAAGTGTCATTGCAAAAAACTAGCCATCTGTTTGATCTAAACCAGAATGCTAGAAATTTTACCTATAGTAAAAAAGACAGTACTATTCACAATTCTGCTTCTCCAGCACTAGACTTGAATCACAAGGAAAGAATTCACAGCAGCAAAGAATCCACAAAGAAGAGTGTAACTCCATTCTTTGACTTGAACCAGATATCGGTAATTAATTGCACATACTTGCACATACTGTTTACATCACGGGTTCTTGTTGTTTATGTTTAGTTCAAGTATGCTCATAGTTTTTGGTTGGTGTGATGCAGAGAGAAGAAGAAGAGTTGCAAGGCAACAGTGAACTAATGAGGATTGAAGAACCAAAGAGAAATACACAGAGAGTTGGAAGTGATGAGCAGCACAACGACATCAAGCTCTCAGCTTGTAGAAGTGTTGGCGATGGATCAAATAGGGCAGGGAAGAGGAAGATTTCATGGCAAGACCAGGTTGCATTGAGGGTTTGATCTTTAAAAGTACAGTAGGCTGATTTCAATGCAACATATTTTTAACCTTCGATTCTAGTTTTATGTTTTTCTTTGTAAAGATAAAACATACATTATAGAATCATATGTTCAATATATATATGTATATGAGATGAAATGGAGAATTATGTTCTCCTAATTCATCATATCTTTCTTCTCTTCATGAGTTGTTTGATTTATCTTTTTCCATGAGAAAGGTTCACCAAAATTGGTTTTAAAGTCCTTGGTTAAGTTGGGTGATCTTAGTTTCTTGTGCTTTGTGGCTGGATTTACTATGTCTTTTTGTTAGATCACATGACAGAGATTTGTTTTGTTCATTTTAGTATTGAAACTACGAATCATAAGATTCTTGCTCTTGGTTGTGTTCTACCTAACCTATCAACCATAATTAGAAAAGTATAAAAGAATACCGTCTATTTTACCAGAATTTAGGCGAAGATGTTGGGACCTTAGCTACAAAAACATAGTAGTTGTTGAATGTCTACTATGCAGAAGTTGTTAAGAAATCTTGCAATATATGTCTAGTACCAGAATTATTGATATTTGATTGTTTTGGTTGGATATTAACCCCATCAATTACCAACCAGGAAAAAAGTGTCTGATTTTGTACTTATAATTTAAGTTGATTGTAATTTAGATGACACTTTTCTTGTTGAGTTCTCCCATGATTATTTTTTTTCGCTCTTTTAATAAAGTTTTTACTTTTTGTTTTAGTTGACATTTGTAATATATTTTTATTTTTTTGATAACTTTTACACTAAACATTTAGTCTTTAAAAAAATCTCTTTTTGTTATATTGATCTTTTAGAGAACTTCACGTTTTGTATTTTATAGTTTATCGACAATTGTTTCGGTAGTATTATTTTTATTTCTTTTAATGTTTTTACATTTTTATCCTTTGTCTTAATTTGAACATAACTTTCAAATTGAACAAAATTGTTCTAAACAAAAAAATAAATAAATATTTCATAATATGTCTATTTATAATAATTTATAATTGAGATCTCTTTATAAGAGACATTTTTTTTTTTGTCTATTGAATATATTTTAAAATCATAATATTTTAAACAAAGTTATCATTATGTTACATGCAACACTAAAAATAGAGATAAATTCTCTATGCACAACAAATAATATATTACTACATAATACAATTATTTTTTAACACTAAAAAATAGAGATAAATTATCTATGCACAACAAATAATATATTACTACATATGTGATTTTTTTTCTTGTACGTTATATTGTTGCTCAAATATATCATTTAAACAATAAAATGCAAAAAAAAATATATATATATAAAGAAAATATAATATATACTTTTATACGTAGAGAGATGTGTTACTTTATTTGTATTCCGTTTGTAAACGAATTAAAAATACAACAAAAGGTTAGTTACAATAAAAGTATTAAAATAGATATTTTATAAGTTTGGAAAATTTTGTTAATGATTTTTTAGTTATTTTAAATGGCTAATGTATTAGCAAGAAAATTACTAACAAAATTTCGTAAATATTACTAATTTATAGAAAAACAGCTTAGGATTTCAAAATTCACAATTTTTTCTGTAAATTTTATGGTGGATTTTAAATTCAAAAAAAAAACTGTGAGAAATTTCTAAACGAAAAATATAGTTTTAAATAATTTTATTGCTAATTTTAAATTCACAAAAAATTAGTAATCAAACTTCTAGGTCTGAAATATTCACAATTGCAATTAAAGTAGCATTCCAACTTCTAATTATATCATTCCAAAGTATACTATTAAGTGAAATTTACGTAATTATATCAATCATAAATCACAAAAATATAGTTCATAATTAATATATATATATATATATATATATATATATATATATTTTTTTTTTTTTTACAAAAAAAAAACTTAAAAGGATATTTGAAAATATAAAAAGAGTGACTCACATAATGTTATAAACACTAAACTAATTCCACTTTTAACTTATTCATGTTCTTTTTAAATTTTAAATCATCTTTTATTTTTGTAAAATTTACCATAATTACACATAGATAACACCAACACATAAAAACAAACAAAGTAAGTTAGGGATGATTTAAAATTTCTAAATTTTAAATAATAGAGAATATACTACAAATTTTAATATTGTTATGTACTTACTATCAACATCAAACACCAAAGTTCATTTAGTACAAACATGTGCTAATAACCACAGGCACAATCTCACTAAAACTGGTGTGTTGACTAGCAATATGAGATCTTACATCTTTCTATGCTTCATCACTTATAGTATATGAGACACGTAATACATGAGATATAGTTATAACACATACAGGCAGCCTCCCCTAATACCGAGCATGGCAGAATAAATTTAGTATCTCTCCTAAGTTCGACTACTGCTGACACTTTAGATATGAACTTCCTCGACTCTCACCATTAGTTATTATTGTTTATATGACTCCAATAATTAGTTATTATTGTCTATATATAATCTTTTTTTTATCATAAAAAAGAAACTTAAAAGGATATTTGAAAATATAAGAAGAGTGACTCACACATAATGTTATAAACACTAAACTAATTCCCATTTTTAACTGATTCATGCTCCTGTTTAAAATTTAAATCATCTTTCTACTCTTGTAAAATTTACTGTAATTACATGCAGAGAACACCAACACATAAAAACAAACAAAGTAAGCTAGGGATGATTTAAAATTTCTAAAATTTAAATAATAGAAAATATACTACAAATTTTAATATAGTTATATACTTACTATCAACATCAAACACCAAAGTTCATTTAGTACAAACATATGCTAATAACCACAGGCACAATCTCAATAGAACTGATGTGTTGACTAGCACTATGAGATCCTACATCTGCCTATGCTTCATCACTCATGTAATACACGTAGTACATGAGATATAGTTATAACACATACAGGCAGCCTCCCATAATCCACCGAGCATGGCAGAATAAATTTGGTATCTCTTCTAAGTTCGACTATTGCTAACATTAAAGATATGAACTCCCTCGACTCTCACCACTAGTTATTGGTTTTTATATGACTCCAATAATTACTTATTATTGTATGTATCTACGCCAATACACCTCACATTGAACCAAATCATGGTAGAATTCCCTTCCTAAGAACTTCCTTATCAATCCAGTCATCGCACAAACATTACTCAGAGAGCTAGTGAAATTACAAGAAATCCACAAAAACACAAAATGTAGCACCTGACGATACAGGAAGAGTATCAAGCGCTCTTACCTCATGGGCTCACTATCAAGTGAGAGGTCCAAGAATGCAAACATAAAGCTCGACATCCTGACCCTTAGAGCTCTCTGACTTTGATTTCAAAACTAGCACCCAGTGTCTTGCATCCACCGTTCATCTCGGGAAATCAATAAATGTGAGCATCTCAACTTGCTTAATTGGTTCTAATTGGTACTTTTTCTCCTTTAAAGTTTTAGTTTAATGCAATTTTTAAGTGTATTATTAGAAACCAATTGTTCGAACCTCCAATACTTTCGTTCAATCTTTCCCCAATTTCAAACACAATCAAATACATATTCCTATTTGACAAAACTCATTTAACAAATTATATCCATATAATTTATCATTTCACCAATTCAAATCAAAATATCATATAACCCAATCACTCATAAATTACAAATCTCAACAATCATAACAACTAATAATCAATACTAGTTTTCCTTACCTTTTTAGGGCTCTTGATTTAAGGTTGCTTCTAAGCTCTGTGTCTCACAAATGTTCTAAAAACACAGACAAAACTTAAATTAATTATCTAAGCACATCCTTAGAATCACAACAGAACAAGAAAAACTATCGAACTTCCTAAGACGGCATGCAAGACCAACAAGTTCACATACATCCAGATCAAATTTTTACTCAAAAAATGAGACAAAACACAAAGAAAACTTAAATTAATTATCTAAGCACATCCTTAGAATCACAACAGAACAAGAAAAACTATCGAACTTCCTGAGACGACATGCAAGATCAACAAGTTCGCATACATCCAGATCAAATTTTTACTCAAAAAATGAGACAAAACACAAAGAAAACTTAGATTAATTATCTAAGCACATCCTTAGAATCACAACAGAACAAGAAAAACTATCGAACTTCCTGAGACGACATGCAAGACCAACAAGTTCACATACATCCAGATCAAATTTTTACTCAAAAAAATGAGACAAAAAATGAACTTACTCTATTTGAAAGATTGATCTGTTAGATACTTTGTCCTTGAGGCTAAGATCTGACTGGTGTGCTTGAATCTTAAAAAAGATAAAAAATAGAGTTGAAATCTTAAGAAAGACACAAAAATTCTAAAAAAAAAATTTTAGAAAGATAAAAGTTTTCATGAAATGAACTTGTTTCTAATAGATTTCTATTTATACATGACTTTATTTAATAATAAAATATAAGTATTTACTTTATAAAAAAAATTCCACCAACATCCATTTTCCAACAGCAATAACATTTTCATACATATTAATTTTACAAACAAAATTTATTTAGTAAGATATTACTTGTAATATTTATACACTAAAAGAAATTGTTAATTAAGATACTTTTCTAAAAATCTTAAAAATCTCGTGGGAAAATATTTTTTAAAAGAGATAGAAATTTATATAATAAATATTTAAGCGGCCTAAAATTGTTAATGTTGTAGGTAAGGTTCTTTTTTATTTCCTGATTCAATTTATAATTTTTAAACTGTTATCACTTAAGATTAATATACAAGATCATAATATTTTACATATTTTTTGTAATATTTATATTATTCAACATTTGATATGGTTGGACCACTCTATAAACTTCAAATCCGAGGTAATTTTATCGTTCCATCCTTTCCCTCTCTTTTTTTCAAACAAACGACAAAATCATGGCACACAGATACATGAAGAGTGTATTCATTTAAACTTCCTTCTCTCTCCTGTATGAATCGATTTACACTAATAAATAAATAAATTATCCTGAGTTTGATTTTAATTGTTTTTAAATGTAATAAGACAAAATAATAAATTTTTTTATTGATTACATAACTATGAATAGTTAATATATTTAAAACATGAAAAAGGAGTTTTTAACAAGAAATTTTTTGACAAACTGACAAACTTTCTATAAATAAGATTAAAAAAGATTAATTTTTTATTTTTTAAAACATCATATTCTATTTTTCACATTGCAATTCTCTGTATTCATATTTGACATTGTACTTCTCTTTATTTCAAAGTTCACTCTGTTATGCAATATATTATATTTTATCTTGTTTTGTTTGAACTAAACTAAAAAAAATTATAAAAGAAAATGCTTAATTAGAGTTTTGACAATTACAATAAACATCCCCACGAAAATACATAATCAAGCAATCAAGTTTAATCATTACAAGGATAAAAAGGGTCTCATAAATTGAAATTAGATAACTTAGAAACATCAGTTTCCTAAAATACTTCTTTTTCTTATTTCTATTCCTCCAAACAATACATCTTTTTATATAGTTTATATTTTTTCTACTCTCTATTTCAATCCAAACAAAAATGACAATGAGAATGAGAATGTCTTGCAACTCTAAAACGTACTAAAATAGGGTACATTAATAACTCAGGAAAAGTATTCATGAATCTAAGCACAAGACATATAACATGTCTGTTACTCAGAATTCTCAGAATTTGCAGCATCACAAGCACCACCAGCAGAACTGTTTGGGTTATTATGTTTTCTAATATTAGCCAGATGCTTCTTTCCACTTTTATGACTCTGCATCACAATTTCTGAGTGAGTTCGAACCTCACAAAATGCACAATAAAAACTAAACTTCTTCATTGTAGCATTGCTTTTCTGAACTTCTTTCTCAGTGGTTGTTGCTTCATTTTCATTATCTGTGCCACCCAAATCTTGGCTTTTCTCCACAGCCAAATCCTTTTCTATGGGTTCCACTTTACCTTTGTATGCAGGGTTCATGTCAGATTGAAGTGTTTCACCATTCTTTCTTGCATCCAACCCTGAATTCATGGTAACAACCACTTTATCAGATTTCTCACACTGGTTACTTTTCTGTAATGACAGCGTTGTTGTGGTGCTCTTACCCTTTTTTCTAGTAAAGGATGCTTCTTTAACCTTGTGCTTTTTCCCTTGAAGATGATCATTCAAGCCTTTTTCACTTGTGGTAACAATTTGACATAATGCACAACCCCAATCCTTCTTGGGTTTCTTCTCCAAGCTAGTTCCAGAATGGTTGTCATCAAGCAGAAAAGGTGTCTCCCGTTTTCGTTTCACACCACCAAGATTAACATTTATCACCTCTTTGTGCTTCACACCAGAAAGATCATCATCTACCATCTCTTTGCACTTTGCAACAGAAAGAGCAGCATTTGACTGCTGCAACATCACAAACACAACACAATATATTATAATAACTAGTCAATCCAAAGATTAAAGTACACTACAAAGAAAAATGTAATGAGTATGTGTGTGCTACTTTGAAGGTGATAGAATGAATGCACATGCCAATGAGCACCAGTAAAAGAAAAGGCTGAATCACATGTTTATGGATGATGGAACACAGTATGGCTTGGCTTTTTACTGTTTGATAGATAAATAGAAATGAAGTCTAATGGGACCTTGAAAAGGTCACTGTTTCACCAACAGAAGAAAATACAAATCACTCTTCCAATAGCCACGTGACTTGGGCCACTGTAAAGATATTAAATTTTTATCTGCCAAGCAAATAAATCTGCTTTGAGTAACTTCTTTTGGGAAAAGAATTCAATTTCACCTATGTAATGGAAACTAGCAAACAATCAAATATATATTCCCAAGGTAATAAACCAAAAAGTCATCCTTCTTTTCATCTCTCAAACTGTTTTCAAAGTTATTCTTTTTAACTTATGCTGAAAAAGAATAACAGGTCCCTGTACACACACACACACTACTCTCCCTATTCTGAGCAATGTCCCAAGATAACTTTGTTAAAAAATTAAAGAGAAGTTCTCATTGAAAAATGTAAAAATATACATACTCTATACTAACATTCAATTCAACTATTTTAATAAACTTTCTGTATTTTTATTTGTGCTTAAAACCTTACTTAGAAAGCCTTTATATTTTATCTTCTCACATTCAGTTTCAACCCTCCCATTTTCATCCAAGGGTCATCATAACAATGCTAAATGAGTACATGCAGCAAAAAAATAAAATAAAATGGACTAAATTTAGTTCCTCCTAATACAAACCTCCATGGAGAAACTGCAGTTCAAGTTGTTAACTTTTCACTCAGATGAAGATAGATGACTCAAATTTTGAATACTTATTTAAATCTGAACTTTCAAAATAAAAAAATGATTCTTCTGATATCAAGGTTCCAGAATAGATGTCACCAAACACCACAAAAATACTCAAAGAACATTCTTAAACAATGTGAAAACTTCTTACTAAAACTATTGTCTAATATAAAAATGAAAGAAAGCTTTTCACAATCCAAACACCACTGTAAATAGAGAAGACATAAAGGAAAAAGGGTAAATTGAATATTGAGATAAATCACTAACCTTAATAGTTAAGGTTTCATTTGGCCTCTGCTTATATAACTGTCTAATCTCAAGTCTAGGACGTAACTGGGGTTGTGGTCCACCACATAATTTGTTGTTATTAACAGAGTTGTGCAGTGTCATTCCTGGGATCATAGTCAAGGAAACTCCTCGTTCACCATAAGTGATTCCTTCCATCCTGTGTATCGGCATTTTCAGTGCTCTTTCCGACGCCAGTTCCCTCCTCACCTCCTCCTCCAATTCCAACCGCCGGGCCCTCTCGCCGGCGAGAATCTCTCTCCTTATTTCCTCTTTCTCTATCTCTCGCCTTATCTGTTCCCTTTCAATCTCTTGCCGGATTGCTTCCTCGGAGTTGATCGGCACCGGTGTTGGGTACATTCTCGGAGGAGCCGGGATAATACCTGAAAAACCACCTGATACAAAAACCCGAAGAATAAGACAAACCCATATGAGAAAAATGTTGTCTTTCAAACAGCAACGCAAATGGGTATGGTGTGAGAAACACGAAATCTCAGTAAAAGTGAACGTTACCTCGTAATGGGTGATGACCGGAAACCAGAGGGACAGTGGAGAGAGAGCGCTGGTGCGCTAACAGTGTTGTGCTAGTGCTTCGGTTTCCGCCATCATCACGAAACTTGAATTCCATTGGAAAAACAAAGGAAAAGCAGAGAGAAAAATAAAGAAAATAAAACTGTTCTGAGAAAAAAACAGAGACACTAAATGACTGACTGGGTACTTGATGTATTGAAAGAGTGATTAAATAGAGGAAGAGACAGATCGTGTTGACACGCGCCCCTGACGCGTTTGATTTTGGCCTTTTATAAGTATGTAATCTGAGGTACCATTGATTCTGGGTTTTTTTTTTTTTTTTATAAAAAAGATTAAAATTGATTCTGTTTTGTGTATGATAATCAATTTTTGATATTTCAGCTTATCTTTGATCTTTTCGGAAAATAATAGAAGATGATTCTTTTGTTCCAATTTTGGATGGGACCACGAGTTGGGGGTTCTGTGTTACTTTTTCTCAGTTGGACTTTGATTGGAATCTATCTCTCACTGTGGAACAAATTTCAACACAGAGTTTATTTGATTAAAAAATAATAATTAGATGTGAATAAATATTCAATAGATTGAAGTTTTTTATTATTCATGGTTAAAGATTGAGTCCGTGTGATACCAAGCTGGTTAGAAACAGTAAATAGTAAATTAAAAAATTATATTTATCTTTGTAATTAATAATTTAAATATTTCAAAAGAGAAACATTAAGTAGTTAATAATATTGTATTTGTATATTTTGCATTCATTAATTTTACTTATTATTGTGTTATTTAATATTTTAATTACTTTCAGAAAATTTATCTTTAACTAATTAACTATATTTAGGACATATTTACTAATAAAAGACTAAAGAAGAAATTTAAAATCTCTAATATTAAATAAGGAAACTGTTTTGTTTTCATATATGGTAGTGAGGATTGAAATTTATATGTTTCAAATTTAAAATTGTGAAAAATGTGAGATTTGTTGGAAATACTGAAGTTAATTAAATTTCAATCATAAATTTGAAAAAAAAAATGTATAAAACCTTTTATGTAATAACAGTCACCTAGTTCTTTTTTGAATAGTATTAGAGCTTTGAAGATAGGTTTGAACTCTAAACATTCTTAAAAGGAGAAAAATACAATGAAGAATTGTAATTTAAAAAAATTAGCCTTTTGTTCAAAGTCTAAATATGCATCGGTTGAATTTTAAATGTATAGGTTGGGTCACTTTTAAAAATAATTATTACCTTTATTTAAATTAAACTATGATTATTTTATTAATATATATTATATTTTATATATCAAATCATTGTATTAAGATTTGTGGTGATCTAGCTAAAAATTTATAAATATACATTTTTATATTTCTTAAATTAATTTTTTTTTTTACTTGTTTAAGGAGACCAAATTTACAAAATCAATTATATTTATTTAGATTTTGACTTTCTTGTTCTCATAATTATTTTTTTAACAGTACATATAAAATGTATAACATCTATTTAATGATTTAAGAAAGGGATATTATTATCTTTTAGATATTTTTGTTTTTATTTAATGTAATTATAAAAGTTTACCGGTTATAATTTTAGATTTTATAATTATTTATATTATACATATATATATATAATCTTATTATAGTATTGTTTAATAAATTAAAAATATAATTAGGTTAAAATATTATATTTATTCTTTTTTAAAGTTTTGAAAATAAAAATATATCAAAATTTAAAAAAAAAATGAATTTTAGTTTAAGATATAAATTAAAAATATACTAAACCTCATAATATTAAAATTTTAAAATACAATTCAAGAATATATATATATATATATATATATATATATATATATATATATAAAAATATATATATATATTTATTCTTTTTTTTTCATATTTCAAAATTCCAATTTTACCTTTTAAAATATAATTATTTATTAAATTTTTGAAAATTGGCCGTTATTTTTATAAATTATTTATAAAATCGTCTATCTCAACTTTTTTTTTCCTATTTATCAATCATTATCTTTTCTAATATATACTAGCGTAACACAAGCGCTATCGCGCCTGTGTGTATGTATTTTTTAAATATGCATGATATTATATTAGTAGGTGATAATATTATAATATTATTAAGTTAATATATATTAAAATTATATTTATTAAAAATAAAGTAAAATATATCATAACAAATAAAATAATAATCATTGATAAATAAAAAAGAAGAGAAGAAGAGAGACATCCGATTTTATAAAAAGTTTGCAAAAGTAACGGTCAATTTTTAAAAATTTAATAAATTATTATATTTAAAGGGTAAAATTGGTATTTTAAAAAGTGAACACAAAAAGGATAATCCCCTTTATATATTGTTATAGATTCCATTTTATTTTTAATAAATATAATTTTATTTTATATATTAACTGAATAACAATACAATATCATCATCTACTAATATAATATTATGCATATGTAAAAAATACACACACACACAGATACGATAGCGCTTGTGTTTACACTAATTAATATATATATATATATATATATATATATATACTTTGAAAAATCTCTAATTTTAGAAAATTGAAAGAGTGTAAATATATGTTAATTTCACACCCGATCAGCTAAGAGGAATGGTACATTATAGTTTACGTGTTTATGCAATTTCTAATTATAAAAATAAAATTTTACTAGTATGATAAATTGAGTTATTATTTATCAACTATACTGTTAGTGGATCATTTAAATTTTGTTTTATTGAGAGTATGTGTAAAAAAAAAAGTTATATTAAGAATATATAAATTAGAATTTAAATGTTTACCTATTTATTTTCAAAAGTTCACTGTATATTATTTAACTTATTTTTATTTTTAAAGTATATAAATTAAAAATATGATAGAAATTAAAAAGTACATATACATTAAAAAGAGGGTATAAATTTCAAAGTTTATGGATTAATTCCGTAAATTAAAGAGGAAAAGTTATGTTTGGAATATTTTTATGTTTTAGACTTGGTTAAGAAGTAGTAATTAATCAGAGAAATAATAATTTATTGAACCTATTGATTTGAGAATTACATGTATGAATGAGCTTGAATTTAAACATTATGATCGAAGGATAACTTTTTATTTATTTTTATTTCATACTTAAGTCCGAATTGGTATAATTATACAAAGGAATAGAGTAAAATTTTGTAATAAAGTTTTAATTTTCCTTAAGAGAGTTAAAAGTTACTATTTTGAATCATTGCATTAGAAGGAATAAGTTACTTTTGAAAAGTTATTTTTAAAACTAAAAATATAAAATGGTCAAAATTGATTTTTGTTGATTATTGATACTAATTGTATAATGTAATTATCCTCGTAATTGATTTATATTTAAGAGTAAAGTTGAATATGTTATTGAATGGTCAGGTTTATTCATTCATGAAAGTAGAAAGTTGATAAATTTTTTTATATGATTTTGAAAGGATACATAACTATGATTGCTTGAGGTAAGATTAGTGCATATGTTGAAATGAAAGTTTTTTTTTTTTTTTTTTGAGCTTTTGTAATGGAATAAAATCATTAGTGTAATTAAATAATTTGTGAAATATATCAAATTAGTGATTAGTGATTCTATAAAGTGAAGTCGTTTTGTGAAATGCAAAATATAAAATTATGTAATATGTGGCAGCATTAATGCACAAAGTTAACTATACAAAAGGATTTGCAAAAGTTTGCATTCACACAAAACTGTATTATAATATTTTTTATATATATCCTTTATTTTAAATATATTCTAATCTTTACAAATCATATTCATCATACACAATTCCCATTATAAATCTCAATAAATTATAAAAAATTATGGTTAATTCATCTAAATTATTAGAGTGACCAAAATTTATTGCATAACTTACAAAAAAAAAAACAAATAAAAGGGTTTTATATTTCACAAGCCTTTTCTCACTCCAATAGAATGTTGACAGATAAATTTGTTTTGATTATCTCAGGTACACAGAGATAATGTAATGTCGAAATTCAATTCAATTTTATTCTCTAGACTATTATTTTGTTATTTTGTTCAATCATGGACATTCCAAAGGTATGTTTCCTTAGTACAAAAAGCATAACTTTATAACTTTTGTAACTGAAAATATTCTTAAGTTTGGCATTCAAGTTTTATAATAAATTTCAGTTGAAATAAGTTTACAGTGAGTAATAGAATTTTTTTTCCATAATTTAAATTTAAATATTGTATGAAACTTAGACATTAACTATCAAAGATAATTCTTCAATAATTAAATAAAATTTTAAAATTAAAAGTAATTGTAATTTGTTTCAGGTTTTGTGGTAGTTGTGTAGAACAGTGACACATTCATGATGCACCGATATGTGTGAGAAAAAGAACTGATACTTTGAACGAATAATGTCGATAGAGTTTGTAGTCAGTGTAAGAGAAAAATAAATATAAATAAATAAAATGTCTACTGAAAATATTGTTTGAAGAGAGACCGTCAAAAGTCCAGTTCCATATAGAGATGGCAAATAAACCCGTGTCCGTGGATATCACCCGAATCCGTCCCCGTTTTGACGGGGAATCCCCGCTTTGACTGGGTATGGGTATGGGTATGGGTAATACCCGAAATTTTCAACTGGGGATGGGGATGGGGATATATATATACCCGCCCAAATACCCGTCCCCG
>Ga0214545_1004745_pt1 | contig 25250 bp, 7 predicted proteins | sample CNSS4metaG_FD_160064 | JGI IMG/M metagenome (GOLD analysis project Ga0214545, IMG submission 160064) | Root nodule microbial communities from cowpea collected in UCLA plant growth center, Los Angeles, California, USA - CNSS4 | ecosystem: Host-associated > Plants > Roots > Nodule | place: USA... | reverse complement strand
GAGGTATTTTATAAAATACGCATAATAATGCACATACCTCAACCTTATTATTGCCACAATTTATATAGTACACCTCGCCATAGGAATGAGACATAAAATTTAATCAAATTATTTGGTGTACTTTAGTTAACAACAACTTCGTTGTTACCCATTGAACTTCATTCCATGGGATCGCCATTCATGTGGAGATGGGTGTCCATTGTTGCAACTAATTTATGGGCTATAGTCTCATTCCCCTCGATGACTCAAATACTTGTTATTGATGCATCAACCCTTTGATAAGCAGATCTGCAACATTTCTTTCTAACCTGACAAAGTCAAAAGAGACAATACCATGAGTAATTAAATTTCTAATATATTTGTCTCTCATTGTCATATGTCAAATTTTCATTGACGTTTTTACTAAAAACTTTAAATATAACAATTTAATGATCAAGATGCATTGAAAACAGAAATAATTTATGTTTGCATAGTAGATCATGACAACAACTTTTTAACATATTCCATGATAGGACACCTTCATCCAAGGTTAAAACATAACCATAGCCAGCAGTTGATATTGTGCCACCAGAATCAATATCCAATTTACATTAAAATATCATTCAATCATCTCAAGAAATTGGACATATTGTCATAACTAGAAAAAACAAAAATAATATCACACTAGATGGCAATACAGTGAGGTATATATTCATTCACTTTATAATATATAACCAAGATTTTTTTATTAACAGGTATGCATTGCAAGACACCCCCACACTTTGAAATATTTTAAATGTGGTTCTTTTTTTCTTTCATAACTCATAACAAGTTTTATCACAATCTTTTGTGTTCAAAATATGGTAAACAAGATATAAAATTTCACTAATACAATGTTAGGCAAGCCAGAACTTGTAGAATAACATTTACCATATCAAAACATTTTTTTTCTTTCTTTCACTGCACCATTATATTAACACCATACACTATATGAAGATGTTACATAATGAATAATACCATGAGTTTCACACAAAACACTCATTTATATATACATGTATTGTCATTTCTCTATTTAATTAATTTTGTACCTCAAAATTTCATAATTTGAATGGTCTCTAATCAATCTTCTCAATAATTATAATAATAACATGTCATATAACACAACTTTCAACTTTTGTAATAACCAAAGAAAAAGTTACTAAATATTTTATTACAAGATAAATGTACTTAACTCAAACAAATCATCACAAATATATCATTTATCCATAATTTCATTTATTGTTACCAATAGAAATAGAAACAATTATACACATCAATTTTTAGGCTTAGTTGAAACTCATTTGATTATAGCCATAACAAACACATTAGTTCATAAAATGTGTTTTTCAGTCTTCAGCTCTATATTATTTTTAATTTTAGAAATGAATACAGATGAGTAATCAAAAAATATAAATAACAAGATAATAATTTTTCTCTCTAAGAATGTTAGAAAAGGATTACTCAACTAATACTAATAATAATAAAAATATGAAATAATATAATAATAATTATTAAATCAATAATAATACTAAGACAATATATAAAACAATTAATATTAATTAAAGATCAACAATTATAATAACAATAATAAATAAAAGATAAAAGGTAAGGAGTAGAAATATCATGGATTGAGGCACGCATAGCGCTATTCTTAGAGAGAAAACGCCCCTACTGCACAGGGCTAAACAAATACACACTCATATGTGTTTTAAATCATATGCGTTTCTCCTCCAAGATACAACAACCCGTCAGATCGATCGAGTGCAGCGAAGGATCTCCGAACCTTAAACACCACTATCTTAAAGATAATACAGAGAAGAAAAGAAGAACATTTCAGAGAAAACTATAATGTTTGTTGTCTTTGTTGTTGTGTCTTTCCCCATGCACCTAGGTGGTATTTATAGGTAGAAAATGGAGACAAAGAAATAAATAATAATAATAATATAGCCGTTAACCATAAAAAATATTAACCCGTGAATTAAAGGTCTATAAAAACATAAATAACAATAAATTATTTTATTTTAATTATTTATTTTTTAAATTATATTAAAATATTTCTAACGGTATATATTTTTGATATGTATTTTTGTAACTAAGTTGAAGACGGGTCATTCAAGTAATTAAAAGTAATAAATATTGTATTAAAATAAAGTTACACGAATAAAGTAGTGATCCTATTGCTATTTATAGTGAAAAAGACAACTAACAATGTGCCGCCTAGGAGCTGTTGCCAAGACGGGACTAACGATGTTACATTGCCAAACCCCAGAACTCAATATGATCATATTAGTATTATATTCGGCATCTTTTTTATAAAATCTCCAAGTTTAAATTTATTATTAATAAATAGAAAAATTGTGTTTGGAAAGATTGATAAAATAATTTTTAACTTATTTAATTAGTTTATAAATAGATATTATCAACTTAAAATTGTATGAAAAAACATCTTAATAAGAATTTATTTTAAAATATTGTAATTATAAGTTACAAATCATCACATGTGTAATACCTTCATAAAATCATATAATCTTTCAAAATTCAAATTATATATATATATATATATATATTAATTATGGTATCGTCTTTGGTGTTGGTAGTCCTTCGATGACCAAGAAAGTCAATCTCTAGCCGAACAAAGTATTAGTAACCAAAACTGAAGAATTTTTGACAAACAAAAGTTCGACTAGTAAAGGGTGTTGGACCAACCTTAAGGAAGGTTATGGGTCGATTCTAACATACAAGAAGCCAAACAAGGAAATAATATTGGGCAGACCTCAAATCCAATCACAAATTTTGTACCTTCGAGGAGACCATGTAAACTGTTCCTTTTAACGTTAACTTCCTGTCTAAGGATCACACTTTCAATTGTAACAAGAATCTACCCACCCCCGAATTCCAAGGGGAGGTGAGAACTTGAGATGTAAACTCTCATTTTCTTCTTATAGATACGAATGTCCAACCTCAAAACAAATAACATGTTTTTCCTTGGCTAATATCTCACTTAGTTGTTAAACTTGCAATTTACTTTGCTCTCCAATTGATTATCTAGTTTAGTTGCGTGAACAAATATATATAAAATATATGTATGTAAATGCAATGTTTAAAAAAAACTATAAATAAATTACAATCTTTTTCAAATGTTTATAATATACAAGTGAATATTTACCTCACATTTATAATAAACATTCACATATAATTTATTAAAGAACCATGAAGAGAAAAATGAAAATAAATAAATAAATAAGATGTTTGTTTAACTTATGCAAAAGTATTTTTTTTTGAGAAAAAATCTAGAAGAAATAAGGGTTGAGTTGTAGTCACCTCTTTTTTTTAGGTCAAAGATTTTATGCTTGAGTGAGAATAATCTTATTAAGTGAACATTTTTAGCTTAAGTGAAAATATCAGACAACATACCTCATGCATCAAAAGAAAATAATTTTTCAAAAGTTTGACCCAAAACTAAAGTTTAAGAAATACAACTCTCAAACACATACAGAATGATAGTACAATCCAAAATTTGTTCGAACATCGTCCTTCTCTCATTTCAATTAAATCTAAATCATTCAAACTCGATATATATTTCATTGACATCAAACTAAAACCAACATAAGGGTAAACTATATAAATTGACTATACTCATCAAAACCATATTTAAAAATCATATTTAAAACTTAGTTTAACAAACTATACACCTTACATGCATAATCTATCCACCAAATCCACTTCTAAATAGAAGTACTCAATTTAATTCTAAAACAAGAAGTTTATTAACTCAAAACTCAAATAATAATCCATTTGAAACATTTAATAACTTTCAACCAAAAAAACTATTGTTGCATAGAAACCAAATCTTATAACCAAGTCACTCTCACATCTAAATCAAATATCCTAAGATTCTATGAAGAGACATAAATAGCTCAAATTATATGTAATTTCACATTCCAAAGAAAATTCTATCTCAAAAATGAACTTATTCAAAATCTAGAAACATAGACCAAAGTATTCAAAAATAATCAAATTCAAGAATCATCTTAACAAGTTGAGATGATAAATTTTTTTAAGTGACTCAAACAACATTGATAATAATACCATAAGAAAAAAGACAACAATAAAGTAATGACCCAAATTAGTAACTATCACACTTCTAATTTGTTCACCACAAGATTAATAACAATTAAAAACCTCGTGAAATATGCATATACATAATATACATATACATAATATATTTACGGTACTCCAAAATGTATTTCAAAATTTTTCAAATAATAACATAAACATCACAATCCTAAGAGGAACTATATAATAAAATAAACATTCTACTTTAATATTCTAAAAGATTTGCAGTCTCCATCACCTACATGATCCTCTACTCACGTATAACATATGATCATCACATGTAGATACCTCGTCTATAAAATATAAACAAAGGGTAAGGTAGTGAAAATAAACAATACTAAATAAAGCAACATTATCCTCAAACCAGAAACTAGTAATTCAACCATATAAGTTAATCTCCCACTATTTCATCCCTCTCTCCATTTCTATCATAAAATATGATTCTACATCAAAAAAAATCAACTCTAAATCAATAAGTAACAATAAGAATCAAATGTCTGTAAAATAATACAAGCCTCACGACTCTATCATCACAACATAACCCTCGCGGCTCAATTATCATGGCTCAAACATAACATAAACATTTAACTCTACTTCCGAAAGACTAGTGTATTGAGTAAACTGAAAGACTATGCACCTATCATAACTCACTTCTGCTTCTCAAGAGCTATAACTACAAATTTTGCATTGGAACACCAATCCCTTTCGAGTATGACCAAGGTAAATTCCTTATATATGACCAAAAAAGCCCACATTGAAGAAAAGTATCCATCAAAGAAGTCCACGGGGCCAAACTCCCATAAAAGCCTTGTGGGTTAGGGCCAACTCATGGACTTTCTTCTTAAATATGAAAAATATATTACTAAATTTTTCAGTGCCCTACATGTGCCCGACAACCCGGATTGGTCGAGCGGGACCAAAAACCTAGAGGGGTCGGGCGGGCCCAACAACCTGGACGGGCCCGAAGACCTAGACGATCTCGATGACCCGGATAGACCTGATGACTCGGACGGACCTAACGACTTGGACATGCCCGACGAACGGGACGGGCTTGACGACTCGGACGAGCTCAACGACCCGAACTGGTCTGACAACCCTTACTAGCCTGATCCGGACGGACCCAACGACCTGGACGGACCCGATGACTCAAACGAGCACAAAGACCAGGAAGGGCTTGACGACCTAAATGAACCCGACAATCTAGCGGGCTAGTTAGATGTGTTCGACACGTCGGGCCTGTATAGATCGTTGGGATTGTCCGGGTCGTCGGGCTCATCCGTGTCATGAAACTAATCCTGCTCGTCGTGCTTGTTTGTGTCGTCTGGCCTGTCTAGGTCGTCAGGCCCGTCCGATTCGTCGGACCTGTTCGAGTAGTTTGGTCCGTCCGGATTGTCCAGGAAGTCTAGGTCGTCGGGCCAGTTCAGGTCTTTAGGCTCGTATTGGTCGTCAGGCTTATTCGGGTTGTTGGGCCCGTCTAGGTAGTTTGACCCATCCGGGTTGTCAGGTCCGTCGAGGTCGTTGGACTTGTCGGGCCCGTTCGGGTCTTTGGGTCTGTCCTTTTAATCGGGCCCATCCGAATCTTTTGGCTTGTCTAAGTCTTCAACCCCGTCTGGGTCTTCGGGCATGTCCTGGTCGTTGGGTCATTTGTGTCGTCGGGCCCGTCCAATGTTGGGTCCGTCCGGGTCACTCGACTTGATCTTTGACTTTGGCTTAATGTAGTATTTTTAGGGGGCCTAACCCACCTTAGCCCTGGCCCTAACCTAGTGGAGAGGGGGCTTTGGGGCTGGGGCTTTTGTTTGGCCCTCTCATTTGGGGTCCCCCTTAAAAGGGGCTTAATGAAGAGTGGGTCATGGTTGGTCCATGGGTTAGGGTCCACATTGACAACTCTACTCACAACTAGATATCTTTCTCTACATGAGTTAGATACGAGAAGAGATATCTTCATAATCCTTCATAGCACCCACACATATCACATATTTCATCTTAACTCAATCCAAACTCATCACATAACATCAATCATATATTCTTCCTTTCAATTTAATTGTTAATAATTCATCATTTATTTTCCATTACATTAATATAGAATTCAATTACAATATTTCAATCAAATATATTGAAATAGTGAACGATATAGTCATTTTAGCCTTTAAAATCATTTATAACACAATATTTATCTCACATATATATATATATATATATATATATATATATATATATATATATATATATAATATTTATATCCTAAAAAGCATAAATAAAACATATCTTAAAGTTATTGAAACACTATTTGGCTTAACTAGAGATCTTGCTCACCCAATGAACTTGTATACTTGTCCAATGAGAAACCACCAGAGTTGAGATTGCATAGTGAGTCATACACCTCACCTAGTGAAGATTAAACAGGGAGCTCCCTGAAGTTCCAGATGGTGCCCAACGCTATTAGGATAGCACCTAACATCCCCTTTGTGCACCTAACAATGGCTGTCTGGTGCCCATCACCACGACCCTTCGAGCTCTCTTAAATCTATTTTTCATATAGCACCCAACGATTATGAGATTATGCCAAACATTATTACATAAATTTCATAATCTGATATGAGTATCAGATTGGCCCATTGAGTCTATTTACGTTATTATACATTTTTTTCTTGTACCAAAATAAGTCTATTTCAATTTAAATCTCACTCATATAACACCTATTGACCAATTTGATGCATCATATTCAAATCACCACGTTTACCCAATCCCATTTCTATCAAACAGATAATTCAGGCATGCATATACTTTACAAACAAGTTCAATATCCAACCCATTTTTCACACTCTCCTCATCATCATCACAAAATTTGATCAACATAGCCTCATCTCGAAAAATTGAAACAACAATACCATAATCAAATTACTAAACAACAAGTTTCAATATCATAAACACTTATTACAACTTTATCATCTCCACCATAAATTTAAAAATAATAGTCATTGTAATTCTTTACTAGCTTTCCTTACTTCAAAATAACTTGTCCAAAACTAAAACTCTACACCTCAATAGATTGAGATACTCCCAACCAAAGACCTATTGCAAACTATCCAAACAAAATATAAATTTATTATATGATAGATTAAGTTGAGAGGATTATTTCTCAAGTGTCCCTACTAAGATTGATGGTTAAAATACTACCAAAACTTGAGATGAAAGATTTTTTGGATATATATAAACTTACACTATTTTAAAATTGGATCGGTTCCAAATATTTCTTAGCTTTCCAATTTCTCAGTTGTGCAATTAGATGTTGAAATAGACAATAATATAAGAAGAAATCGAAAGAAAACGAATGAAGTAAAGTGGTTGTGAAAAAGGAAAGTTGAAGGAAGAAGAAGATAGGCACGATGCAATTTTTGTTTTCTTTCTCTTTCGTCTTTTAATGTAACACACGTTACAGTAAATCTTTTGAATAAATGAGAACTTGCTCTATTTGAAAATATGCCTAGTTAGAATTCAAATTCTGAAAAATGGAAGAAAGAAATTATAGAGAAACGAGAGAAAATATTTGAGAAAGAGAAATAAAAGAGGAGAGGGAGTCCGCAATACAATTTGAGTTACTCTCTAATTTATTTAATTTTTTACTATCTCTTATATTTTAATTTTTTATTCTATAGAAATAATTTTTATATTATTTTTAGTATTTGTTAAATTATATCTTAATTTTTCAAATCATTTAAATTAAAAAAATATATAACTTTATAAATTGAACGAACTAATATTTTATATATGATGTTATGAAAAGAATTACGCATAATAAAAAGAATAAAAATTAGAAAAAAAATTGCTTGTAATACTAGTTTAATTTAAGAAATAAATAAAAAAAACCAAATAAGACAAAATTTAATTAATGCTCATTAGATAAATTTATTTAAATAAAATCATTCGTCCAAAAAAAAATTATAACTTTTAAAAAATTAAATTGAAATACTAAAAATTTAATTTTTAATTATTTTTTAAAAATTCTAAATTTTAATTATATATTAATAAAAATAAAATTTTCATTTAAAATTATATAATTATATTCTCTTATGTCATTTTATATTTATTAATTAGTTTATCAATTAGTTTTATTAAATATTCCTAATTTATTAAACTAAGCTACGAATTTATAATAAATTAATTTATTAACTAAAGCTTTATCCATTAGAACTAGATTAAAGTTTTATATAATTGTAACAAGAATTAGTAAACAAATTACCTAAAAGAATTATTTATTTACTTAAAAACTCAAAATTCGTTATTCTTTATTGCGTGCTTGTTTGTATTAAATATTGTGAATATAAAATTAGGTTAAAAACATACGGAGAATAATGCCAATAATATTTAATTATTTTTTTATTTTTGTTCTTTTGAAAAATGTTAAGTTGATTCTTTAATTGTTTTTTAGTGTGTGTTTGAATTGGAGAGAAAATTTTAAAAAAGGCGAATGGATAGATTTAAAGAGATGTAGAGTGGATTGTGCTATTGTTTAGATTATGGAAAAGATAATACAATTTGAATAAATTTTAGATAAAATTTTATAAAAGTTAATAAATAATGTGATATATTAATGGATTAAAAGTTATTACACATTTTTAACGTATATATTTTAGATAATAATATATAATATTAATTATTTTATTTGGGTAAAGCCATTTTTTCATAAATCTCTTCCGCAAAGCAAAGAAAGTTGGAATGCCCATTTTATTTTGATTTCCGTGCAAAAGTGTTTGGAATTCACACTTTCCTTATCCGGCGTTTGTCAATTTCCAATCCTAGGAAACAAACAAGTCGTAGTTTCAATTTAGTTTTGATTTTTGAAAAATTAATGTGATTTAATCTTTTATGTTAAATTTTTTAAAATTGATGAAATTTTTTTTATCAAAATTGAAGTTGTAATATAAAACTCTAAAAAATAGTATTTTAGAAATGACAATAGATTAAAAATAGTAAAACTCGATTATTTTAATACTAAAATGTTAGAGTATAAATAAAATTCTTATAAACGAGTTTCATTATTATAAACACAATATCTCTCTAAAATCCTTTTCCTAAGAGTTTTCTCACATCTCTCAAGGATTTATTATCTTGTGTACATGTTTTTGAAGACTAGAGACTTCTCGTATGATTCTCGCGGTGAGATATTCAAGTTCATCTGATCAATCTCTCCAATTGAGTAAGTTGATTTTTTACTCTTTTCTCACGATTAATTGATCTTCTTGTTGCATGAGAGTGATTCTAGCTCGCATGTGGTGTTTGAGTCATCTTTGTAAATCTCTGTTGATTAGTGGTTCTAACGGTATGTCCTGATCATGTTTGTGTTGTTCCTAGGTTTAGTTTGGGCATCCTGTTGAGTTGAAAGAGGTTGGGTACTATATAACTATCTGAGTTATCTCACAGGTAAGAGAAGTTAGCTTTAAACTTTTGTCTAAATGAGTATTTTTTATTTGTGTAATTGCTTAGATTGGTAAAGTCTGAATTAGTATGATTATGGTTAGTTGCTCTTGTTTAAATTGAATTTTGTAACTTTTGTTGTATGTTGTTGATGAATATTGTGGTAATTAGGAGAACTTGGAATCTAAGTCACATTGGTACCAATTGCTATGTTGTAAAAATTGTTAATGATCAATCTTAAATAAGAATACCAATTAATATGAAAACAGGTATAGATCACTTAAAAATAAAAAAAAGGGCAAATTGTTGTTTCTGATACAGCATCGAATGCCATTATAGTGACGTAGGACGCTAGAAATCAGTGTGTTCCAAGGGTTTGGCACCGGGCACTGCTTTTCCAGCACTGGTGCCACCTTGTTTTCTCGTCTACGCCCTCTTGTTAAATTGAAGATTCCCACTTCATTAACTATTGGATCGAGCTGAAATTTTGACAACTAATACTAGACACATGAATTTTCATTTTGACCAATGAGATATTTGTTTTGAAGTTTGTGGTTACATAAATGGTCTTCACCATTTTGATTTACTTTATTTATGTATATGTTTGAGATTGTAATTGATTGAGATGGAATTGTTGATGTGTGAATATGAAAAGGAGATTAACATTGTATATGATAAAGGTACGTTTTGAACTTTTGTAGAGTATTTCTCGGGGAGGAAATCCCATTGGTGATGTTTTCATTAGGGTGTGCTTTGATAGTCCGTATTGCTCCATCTTTATGAAACTATCCTGAACTCTACTAGCTATTCATACTCACGTAGAGGAGAATGGTTAGGTGGTAAGAGTAACAGGAGGTCCTGTCATAAGAATGATTCCATTATTCTTATGATTGTAAAAAATATTAACCCTATATGTGGTAGCTCGGTAGAGTAGGTTATGTCACCACAGGTGCATGACTTCAGTAGTCTGACACAAGTGCACGTATCCAGATAATATTGAGTCTAGATGAGTTTGATTTATAATATGACATGAGTAGTGGTTGTGTACTATAATTTGAAATAAAAAATTATATGCATATGAAATGTTTTAAAGTGCCTTTGTATAATTTATTCAATTAGATTACCTTTCACTACAAAAAATCATGTATGTTGTGACGCTTATTTTTTTTATATTACGACATTTTCAAACGTCGTTATTTATGTGCACAACATTTTTTGAAAACATCATAATTCCTGCCGCCACAAAATATAATATGACATTTTCATGTCAAACGTCGCTACAAACGTCACTTTATACATTGTATAAAGTGGCATTTTAAAGAGGTAAATAACGATAACTAAAAATGATGCTATTTACTTCTTGGAAAACAAATCCAATGAAAATAAAATGTCATAATTCAAATTATATTACGACATTTATAAATGTCACTATACTAAATTATAAAAAAATTATTATTTATTATTATTCACTATATTTATAATTTCATAATTCAAGAATATTGTATTACTATTATTATTATTATTATCCATTTGTATTTATGTTTTCATAATTCAATAATGTTTTATTATTATTATTGTTATCCACCTATATTTATAATTTTATAATTCAACATATTTTTTCTTTAATAATGACAAATTAAATTATGAACAAAATTATAAAACTATAAGAAAATATGCTAAAATACAAATAAAAATGAACAAAAGAAGAAATTTCATTGATCGTGGAACAATTTCAAAGTGCTGAAGAGTTAAAAGATCCAAACATAAAATAGACAATACTAAAAGTCATTTTGAAATCGTAATACAATTATACTTTTAAACCTAATCCTAATTTGTTTCGCTTCCACCATTTGATCGTACTACATCCTTTGGAGACGGTGCACCACTTTGAACATCATGTGCATTCAATGAATAAGAAATATAAGTAATTGAATAATTTTAAAATAGCAATACAATAAAATTAATTAATTTTCTTAAGTAAATTATAGTACCTCGTTACTAGACGGATGTACCAAAGCAACAACCATTGCAGCAAGAGGTTCAAGAATATCTTCTCTAGAAGCAACATAGGCAAGCACTTTTTGCATTTGGTTCATTTGGTTCTTAACAGTTGCAAGGTCACTTTCCATCTTTACAAACTTGTCATCCATATTTGATGAAGTTCCACTAGAGGAAGCAAAGTTGATTCCACTTAATCTTGCAGTTGGACATTGCTTGAAAGCAGGTGTAGGACAAGCTCGAAAAGAAAAACCTCTAACCCGACCTAGATATTCTTTTCCAAACATAACACCAACTGGATCATTTGGAGATATATCTGATGCAATTTCTGGATTTTTCAACATCAAATCATCAATTTTTTCCTGCATAAAAACGACAAACATCACCATTTCATAAATTTCATGCTTATTAAGAAAATTAGATTTTTCTTCATATATGTCAAGTTTTGTTAAAGTCGTGACCCATATTCTAACGTGATTAATAAAAATACTCCTACCATTCTAAGTTTTATATAGATAAATTAAAAATTGCATGTTGATTTCTAAAAGTTCTGATAAATATGCAGATCTACAAGTGTATCTAGATCTATATTATACAAGTTAACATTAAACATTAATTGATTTGAGACATTACAACTACAACATAATTATGTTGAGAGCTCTGTTTTAAAAAAAATTAATTGTGAGATCAACCCAGACCGTAAAGAACTAGTGGTCCATTCTACCACCAATGTAGTTGCCTAATAAATTCAAGATTCCAATAGTGAATAATATTCCAACAATTAATTGATTGTGGTGGAATGTAGTGATTAAGATTCCAGCAGAAAAACAGAGTATTATAAAGTAGTGAAAAAATTCCAACAACAAAACATACCTTATAATGCAGTTAACAAGATTCCAGCAGTGAACAAAGCATATATAATGCAGTGAACAAAATTCCAATAGCAGAACAAACCATATATAGTGTTATGAACAAAATTCCAGCAGGCATAACAAACCATATATATTGCAGTGAACAATATTCAAGTGACCAGAAAAACCATTTATATGTAGTGAGCCAATTTTCAAAACAGACAAGACCTTTTATATATAAGACACAATAAACTTATAAACAAAAGTTGCATAACTCAATTCACTGAAAAAAGTTACCTCAATCTCCATAGCATCGCCATTCACGTATGTGCCATTTTTTCTCTTATGAGTTATCTTCCACATTTCAGCTCTACTAATACTTCTACCGGTCTCTATTTTCTATGTATTCCAAGAAAAAAATTATAAGCTAAAGAAATCATTCCATAACCAATATGAATATCATTATTAAGAATTGAATAAGTAAAAAATTACCAAATGATCCCTTCTTCTTGACAAAGACATAGCACCACCAATATGAGGAACAATTTGTTTTTTCCTAATATATTTTTTTCTATTACATAATTCCTACAAAAAAAAAATGAGATCAGATTTTTTGAAAGTTCAAATTAAGCTTATTTAAATATACTAATTAAAAAGGTTATACCACTATTGAAGGCTTGAGGCAATAATCAACAAAAACAGTCCATTGATCCATACTGACATTCTCTAGACAATTCTTAATGAGCTCATTTCTACTCATAAGTGGGTCATAAAATTCATTCCAAAGTTTGCATCTGTACTCCCACCACAGTTTCCCAGTTTTAAACATGACATCTCTTTTTGCCAAGTCTTCGTTTATCTTAAAATAAAATCGAGTCTTAAAATATAAAATATAAAATATAAAACACAAATATGTTAGTCCAGATTTATATTGAATAAAAGAAAAAACATAATAGATGTCTAATAAATGTTCAGAAGTGGCATGAACAAAATCTGAATTTGGGGTAGATTGAGGACTTGATTGTTCAGATTAAGAAGTTATATGTGCATACCAGTTCTCGCCACCGCTTGTCACCATATTAAAATTACAATTACAACAATAAAAAACTTCAACCTTAAGGATGCACCTATAAATGCACACAACATTCTGTAAATTGTCTACGTGCACCACATATACATAGTAAAATCAATTATAACTAATAGTGTACGACACTGCATTATCCTGCATTATTATTTAGAATATTAACTTGGTTCTGATGTTCATCTCCGCACTACATAAACTAGAACTTATAGTATAGTCATCAGAAGGTTCTTAAAGTGTACAAGTGAATTATAAACTAAGAAAATTTTTCCATAATCTAATCAAGGTTTGTTAGCATTAATCTATATATTTATACTAATTTAGCATAAATTACATTGTTTTGAAACCATGAATACTTCGTAGTAAAAGAGTTAATATGGAGCAGGGAATATAAACATGACTTGGTTGCCTCCTAATGAAGTGACTAAAAGGTGAGGCAATCTAGCTTTAACCTTCCACATGAGAATTGATTAAGATTAATCACAAATACTTTTTTTTCATGAAGAAAAAATTAGTTCTGGTGAAGGTGAGTAGCATTGACAATTTTTGGCTTCATCATACACCCATGGCACCCAGAACCATAGAAGAAGCACACAACATTCTGTAAATTGACCCACATGCACCACATATAAATAGTAAAGTCAATTATTAACATTGACAATTTTCGGGCTTCATCATATACACATAGACACCACTCTCTTTGTTTAAGAAAAAAAAAATACATTGAACAAAGAAACCAGAGGTAGGGAATATGTGGACCCCATTCTTTTTCTTTTTTTTTTCTTTATTAGTAATGACACAAAGAATATATAGTACTAGAGTACTCAAAGAAATATATAAACACCTTTAACCTTCAAAATTAACACTAAGCAATTCAAGCTTATTTCCTTTCATATTTAGTTTATCTTTTATGTCTCAATACTGCATCCAACAATACAATGTTTGAATTAAAAGTGGAGTTTTGTGTGAAACACATAGTAGAGTACAATACTACTTTTACTCCAGCAATGTTTCTTTCAACAACAACTAGGGGAATATAAAATAGAGTACAAAAAGGTGAAAAACTCAATGAAGGGGTTAGTGTGACTCAATCTAATTCGTAGGTATCTCTTTCTCCATCCAACACCAATCACCCATCCCAAAAATGATTTCATTTGATGTGGAAAACTTAATGTTGCATAAAGATCACCATGTAGGACTATCATGATGCAGAAAACTTACTGTTGGCTTCAGTTTCATGTTGTCTCAACTGAGGTCATTCTCAATGAAGCACTAGTTAATGTTAATGTCCTTTCCACACCCTCAATTTATTACTTTTATTGTTAAAATTGACGAAAGTTGTATCTGTTGTTCACACTTAAGAACTATATATTGACATAGTGGCATGCTTTTTCACGGCAAAAGAAATTGATCATGTAAGTCTCTTGCCATAAGTTGCAAACTCTCACTCATCAGATATGCCCCAAAGACAATATGCTTATATTTTTTGGCTTTAATTCAATATTAACATTTCAGAGCATTGAAGATACATAAATCAATACGAAATTACCGTGATAAGAGAATAAACTCCAAGTGTAGAAATTTAGACTTTGACATTACCAATTGCTTCTTGAATACCTCACAACCCTTAGTTAAGTCACCATTTTACCTGCATAAAAAAGAATTTATGGTTATCTTTAATTATCAACATTTAACCTCTCACATGACTTGTCAAAACAGTTGGTGTTAATGAATCTTTTCCATTAAAATTACAAAGCACTTACATGCATTTATATATAATTTGAAACTTTTAAAAAAGAATGGCTTGATAGAATCATGAAACTGCAATGGAAAGTTTAGGGTAGCTTGACATAATGATGCTATAAATGATTTGAAAACAGAGGAAGATTCATCTGAAGTAAAAACCATAAAACCCTAAATTTTGTCCACAATGGAGAACTAAAAAATAAAGCATAATGGTTTTTGACCTTCAAAACCATAAAACCCTAACACAGTACATTACCTTGATTGAACCAATGAAGTTGAAGAATTGAAGAATAGAGAACAAGAACAAAAGTATTGGGTCGACTGCGAACAATAACAGACGCTTGTGGAAGAGGTTTCGAACAACTGCGAATAGTTGGGAGCGACTAGGAGTGTCTGCGAACGGTGATGGCGAATGTGAACTGTGATGGCTAGCAAATGCGAACGACAAGTCTATTTCGAATGCAAATCACTTTTTTTAATACGTCAAGAATGCAAATCACTTTTTTGTTTCGAATGCTTGGAAGTGGACACGTTGAATGGAAGTGAATATGAATAGTGAATATGGAAGGCAATGAATGTGAAAAGTGAATTTGGAAAGTAGAATCAGAAAATTGAAAATGAAAATATTGATTTTGGAAGGGAGGGAATTCTTTTTTTTTTTTTTTAAAAAAGGAGGGTCTTATATATTAAAAACCGGGAAAACATTTTTGAGTAAAAAAAATATTTATTGAAAATTGACATTTTTAAATGACATATTTTTTAGTAGTAGTATGACATTTAATAATACGATAGTTAAAAATGCCATATTTTACATGTAAAATATGGCAGTTTTAAAAATGTTGTATTATACTACAAAAAACGACATTTTCAAAGAAACACCATATTAAAAATACTGTTATATACACGATTTTTTGTAGTGTTTGCACTATGTGTCTTGTACTGTTTGTATTTTTTTTCGCAATGATCACCTTATTGGTTTGAGCATATGAAGATGAGGTGTAATGGTACCTTTTGTGGTTGATGCGCCATCAATTTGGAGAATCGAGTGATATTAGATCCTATTAGGTATAATTTGGTAATAAAAGCATAGTATAATAGACTAAGAATGTATATGTGTTATATTATTGTAGTTCTATCTATGTGATATAATTGTATTAATATACATTATACATTAGATAAAAGCATAGTATAATAGACTAAGAATGTATATGCGTTATATTATTGTAGTCCTATCTATGTGATATGATTGTATTAATATACATTATACATTAGATTACATGTTTTGAATATTATAATAAAGCATTCTATTTTATTAATTTTAAATGACTAAAATGAGATGTTACCGTCAATAAAAATGATTTACTTTATTGTAATTAATAAAACAAATCAAAGAAATTTTGTTGTTAATAAAATTTTTTTCTTGGTGTCAATTTTAACAAAAAAAAATTTAATTTATTTTAAAAAATTTAACAAAAAAATCAAACTACATCGATTTTTCAAAAATTAAAATTAGATTGAGACTATATAAATAAAAAACCCAACTTATTATTTTTATACCAAAAGAGCGTAGAAATAATTAAATTAATAAAAATAAAGAAATAATAAGTACGTGACTTGTTCTGTCCACTGTGCTGTCCCACTCTATGCAATGAAACACTTTATTTTTTCCTCTGTTTCTTCACCCAAATATAAAGAAAAGTGACATCTCTGTGTTTGCCATGTGTAATCACCCTTCAGTGTCTGCCACACCTGCACCTTCCCCCACACACTCCTTCCTCTGTCTCACTCTCTAATGCCAATGTTAGATTTTTTCACTCAAAAGATTAAAATAATAAAATATTTATTTAGATCGGATATTATTTAAATAATATTTTAAATATTTTTTCCTTTTCACCTTCACCCTGATAGGAATAAAAGAGAAAGTACTCCAGTTGTTTTGGTGGGAATAAGGTACGGGAAGTAAGGAACTAGAAACATTAAATTTATATTGTTTGTTTGAGATTTATCCTTTTTTTCTTAAATGAAAAAATATTTTTCAAAGATAATCAATATTCCCTAAAACTAAAGAAAAAGAGTTATTCACTCCATTTTAGAAAACCTTTCAAATAACTAATTTATTTTTAACTTTCGTTTCTGTTTCCGTTATTGTTCTCATTTCCTTTCCCACTACTCATACTGCACCTTCATGGCGTCCCTGACTCCCGGCGTCCTCTCCAAGCTCTTAGAGAACGCCGGCAGCAAGGTAACCGCCGCGCACCGCCAGGCCCTCCTCCAGGTCACCGAGATCGTGCCGCGTCTCTCCTCCACCTCCGCCCTGCAGACCCGCGGCTACTTCCTCAAGCTCTCCGACTCCCTCCACTCGGCCTTCGTTTCCGTCCCCGACGACGACGCACACCTCATCTGCTCCGACAAGCTTCAGCTCGGCAACTTCGTCTACATCACTCGCCTCGACCACGCCTCCCCCGTCCCCATCGTCCGCGGCCTCACCGTCCTCCCCAAGCGCCGCCCATGTGTCGGCAACCCAACCGAGCTCCTCCCCGGCGCGTCCCTCCACGCGCCCCAGAGCCAGACTGAACGGGTGAAGAAGAGGGTCGTTGAGAAGAAGGTGGAGACGAGGAGGTTGAGTTTGGACTCTGCGAGAAGGGTCTGGGATCATAGTCCTGTGCGCAAGGAGAAAACCGGTTCTGCGAGTTCCGGTGGTGGTAAACTCAAGCACAAGAAATCCAACCCCACTTCGCCTAACGTGTGTTGCTGTTCTTTTTCTGCTGTTTTCTTCTTCTTTCAGTCATTTACTCACATGTGGGGGTGTTTGGAGAATAGAAGGGAAGAAAAAGGAGGGAAAAGGAAGTATCTTTTTTTTTTTTGGTAGAGAGAAAATATTATTTTTGTATATGGGAATGAATTTTTTAAATTCAAAATTTTTAATGGACTTTCTTTGTTTTTCATCCACTGTTCCTAGTTTCTACTATTGCATAACAGGGAGTAGGATGGATGGAAAATAAGAGAAAAAATTTAAAATTTGAATTGAAGATGGAGAGGAAAAAAGGATTTTTATTTAAAAATCAATTTTTTGTTTCTCACACTTTTTCTTCAAGTAAAAGATCTGAACTCCATTTAAGTGTGTGTTTTATTATTAATTCATAGTTTGGTGAATGAAAGGTTTTACCTTTCGGATCCCTTTTGCTGTTTGTTGTAAATTTTGCATGGGTTTTCTGTGAGGGGGTGGTTTAATAGAGGGTTTGTCAGGGAATGAGTGTTTTCTTTACTATGTATTTGATGGCGGACATGTTATAGTAGTCATTAAGTTGTGTTCAGCAATGTCCCAAGTTTAAGGTTGTAGATTTTTAAGGAAACGTGAGGCTGTCGTCCCACTGCTGAATGTTGTTGTTTTCCTTTTGTTAAATCACCGTTTTGGATAATGGGGGCCCTCTTGGTTTTTTTAAATTTTTTGCGCTTTTAAAAGGCTTTAATTTCTGTTGTTGTGGACCACGCCCACAGCTATGAAAGGTTGTCAATATTTTTTTGGTAATGAATTATGTAAATGTGTTTCGTGAATGTTTGAGGTCAGTATGGTAGGGCCTTTGGTTGAGGGTACTTTTGAGGGTTCTACATGCTCTGATTATAACACTTTTACTCTGATGCTATATGAGACAAAAAGGTTTATTTTTATGCGTCGTTTGTTGTGTTTTAGCTTTCTTGAAGCTTATTGTGGGTACATGGTGTATGATGCTGTAGGTGATAGACAAGAAGCTTTCCACTAAAGCTGATTCTCCGCTAAAATCTCCAACTTCTAGTGTCTCACCTTTGAAGAAAAAAAACGAGAATCTGTGTCCAAAATCATTGACAAACACTCCTGTGAGGAAGAGTACTGGCAGTAGGTCACCCTGTGGTGGCACTGTTCATAGCCAACTAGTAAAGGTTCCCCTCAGTTTCAAGGCTTGGTCTTACGATACTCCTGCATCTTGGGATGATCTCTCACCCTCCACGTGTGATCTTGCAAAGGTATTGAACTGGTTTGTGTGTCTTGATAACATTCAAAACTTGCTTGCAACCATCTCTAGTTTTTGAATTTTGTTGTGTCACTCTTTTGCAGGAAGTTGTAGGTCATAGGAATTTTGCTTTTTTGGTGGCTGTGCGGTCTCTTGAAGAAGCATCTGCTACAGATACTGTGATCCAATGCATGTGGTATTTATTTAATATTTTTAATACAGTTCTTATGTTTTTTGTCACCTCATGTCTAACAAATGCATATTACAAGTTAATTGAGTATTTATAATGAACCTAAACACTTTCTATTTCAAAAAGCATTTCTAGTTATTGAAATACAGAAATGCTTCTGTTACTGTTCTTTTCAAAATATGGTTAACTAGTTTGTGTAACCTGTACCTCCTGTGCCCGTTTAAGTTTTAAAGTACAAGTTGTTGTGGATTATATCTTTCTAAACGTGTCACTATTTGAATGTTATTTCAATTGTAAATTTCTTGCAAAGTGAATAAATATCATGAGAAACCTTATGGTTATTCCAACACTGCATCTCAGCATTTTCAACTGTTGATAATCAGAATTGGAGGGAAATATCTCAGTTTTCTGATAATCAGCTTCTTTCAAGGAAACAGTTGTTTCTTTTGTAAATCTATCCTAAGTGATTATTTTTTGAAGTTAGCTAAAGAACACACACACATGTTTTTCCTCTTTTGGGTAAAGATGAGTAACTGGATTGACTTTATAATTTTATCGACTAAGATGAGCATTCTTTCTCAGCATGTTTGCAGAACTTTGCAAGTCATGTCAAACACATTCTGCTGGATCACTTGTGAAGCAGTTTTTGGAGCTTCACCTGAGTTTGCGGAGAGTTTTAGTGCTGTTTAGTTCTTTACTTATTCCATTTCCGGAACCAAAACCAAGCGGCCAGTCTACCCTGCAGTGTGCAATAGAAGATGCCGGCAAAGTTCCCAGTGGAACGAATGCTATATCTTGGGTACAAGCTGCCATAGGTACCAATCTTTCCAGATTCAATCTATTTGAAAAACAGGCGAAAAGTGAGGTTCTGAATGATGAAAAATGTCATTATGTTGTCATTGAGAATTCTCCTGAGGACATCAATACTGAGAATGCAACTGCTCAAAGCAAGCAAAATCGAGCAACTCAAGCAAGTCCTTTGCCGAATTCAACTGCTAAAAGGCTTCCTTCTGCAAAGCGGAAACTCTTGGCAACCAAAAACAAGGATGCTGGCAAGCAGGATCAATCAAAAGGAATTGAAATAAAGGTGGCTGCAAGTTTGGCTGAAAAACTTCTCGAGGCATCTAGTGAATGGTTCCTGAAGTACTTGGAGGAGTCCCTAAGGAATGAATTTGGGTTGAAAAATGAAGGGAACACTGAAATTGCAAGTCTTCTCGGACAGCTCAAACAGGTGAATCACTGGTTAGATAATTTGGTTGGTGGAGATAAGGTCGATCACAGAGTAGAGAAGCTAAGGAAAAACTTGTACCGGTTTCTACTAGAGCATGTTAATTCCACTACTGTTTCTAATTAATAAATGTGCTATAACACAATGACTAACAAAATTGAGAATGTGGAGAATACTATCCTCAACTGACTCTGCATCATTGGACAGCTGACATTGGTATTACAGTGAAGATTTAAAGTTATAAGGTTTCTGTAGAACTACTTTAATTAGGATCTTACCCCTTGTATAATTTAATTAACTTTCTGGCTGAACAAAGTAATTCCCAAGATTGTACTACTTTTTAGCTGTATTCTATGATAACGATATGTTATTACTTACTATTGATCGTAGATTTATGTTGTAATTCATTTTGGATTAACCTTTTGGTCATTTGCTTCCAAACAGTGTTTAAGCTAACCTTGGAAATCTCAAGTGCACTCTTTAGGTGTAGTTCTGGCTATTGTATGAGCAAATGCTATAAATTGTCAATTCTTGGTTGTGCCAAAAGGTTGGCTTTTCTCTGTGGTGCAGAATGTTTTGGTTTCGTTGTCAAGACAAAAGAATAATCGTGCCAAAGGGTATGGTAGAGAAAGAGACATTGAAAGAGACATTTTATAAGAGCACTAGGACCAAGTGTGAAAACATCAAAATTCAAAAGCCAACGCCTTCTGTGATGAAGGTATATATATATATATATATATATATATATATATATATATATTTTTATATTTTAGTTGGTCAAAAAGTAATGTGTATGGGATGAAGTTGATGATCTCGGAAGCTGTGCCTCCTCAACATTTGGAGCTGACTTTCCCAAGGCTTTCATTCCTTTACAAGACTTCATGTGTTTGTACATTTTCTCAGGCTTAAACGACTTCCCACATTGCCTGCATCATCAAGTCCTATTTATGGTCTTCTCATTGATGATTATGATAAAAACGTGAAATTGAAAGTTTCTCGAAACATATGGGCATCAAGTACACATAGCTCATACATACTACACTACTCACATTTAATTGAGATGCATGAAACAACTGTGAAATCTTTAACACTAGACCCCGCAGCCAAAAGTTGGTAAACATCACAATCTGCTAATAAATGTCAACCCTTTTTCGTATTTTATATTTTATTACAAGAAAATCTAAATTATGGACTTTGACTAGACTTATACAACCACCCTGAATCTTCACTTCACTGGCCTCTTTGTTGGAAACTTTTGCCACTTGTCGTTTCAGTATATATGTTTTAATATTGTTCATACTTATTAGACTAATAACTAACAGTCTAGTGCAGCTTTTCTGGTCTCCATGCACCTCATTTAGCTGAGCCTCAAGCAGGTCCTCACAAGTCCTAATATTGTATCCTATTGATCTTCAACAGAGCTAAAACATCCTCCATAAATATAACCGTGAGTTTTCATGCACAGTTGCTTCTCACCATACTGTTGAAATGCTAATAATTGAAATTATGCTCATGTTGAGTCACTTACGAGCAAATTGGTCCACCAAATGGTTTGCAAGAGCTTTGATTAAGCAAGTCGCCTAACTTTTTCCTGCTCCTGTTTGTTTCCTCTCCATCAAAGCTTTTTCTGCAAACAAGGAAGAAGAATGAGAAATCAGGAAGCAACCAAGCAAATAGTAATATTAGGATCATTATTTTAAAATATTCAAAGTTCAACTGATAGCATAACTCATCACCTTGCGCCATATTGCTGTTTCTGGTCTTGATGACCCCAAGAAGTCCTAAAGCACCTCTCTGATCCTCCCAACCGGTCTCCCTTACAAATCTCAGCTTTTGTTTCAGGCATGTTGCTGGGTTCCTTCGAAATTTTTGTTTGACCCGGGTTCATCAGGATGAGTGCTGCATCATTTGTTTCCACTGTGCCACAAGTGATCCAATTTCGAAAAATATTAGAGACTTTAGTAGAATTGCTTCTGATCTTAGTGAAGGATGATTGAGATGATGATGAGGATATGGTGGACAGGGATGAATCAGGTGAGTGAGTCTTATTCTGGTCATCTTTGTGAATGCCTTTCTTACTCAACAGATTGTGATACAGGGAAGGCAATGAGCAAGTCTCTAATTTCTCTTGGTGCATTTCACTGAAACTCTCTTTGCCTCTTGTGATGTCTAAGTGCTTCTCTTCTTCAACCTTAGAAGAGTCATCATCTGTCACAGACGACCTGTCTGAGCTGAAGACCAACGAGTCCTGACTGATTTCTGATGACCCTTTTGTTGGAGAATTTGTTTTCGAATTCTGGTCTGTTTGAACCTGAGATTCTTCTTCTGCTAGAGACTGTGGCGGCTTCCGCTGCTGCTGATGCTGGTGTTCTTTGTCCTCTACAACTTGTAACTGAGGACACATCTTTTCAGCATTGATATCACAAACTGCAGCTTTCTTTTCTTCTAGTGAAGGAGTTGTTGCTGCAGCATTATCCAAAAAGTTGTCAACTTAATGAGGCTTTTGACATTATTGGAAAAGTGCAGAATGCTTTGGAAATGTCCATGGATGGAAATTATGGGTGGCCATGCTCAAATATTAATGAGAATAACAAAAGTGGGAATAGCAATTTTGTCTAAGTACATACCAAATGGGGTAGTGTGGATTTGTGATCCTTTGAGGATGTATTCATTGTCAGAGATGGGGGTTATGAGGTCGTCATCCAGCAAGTCTTGCCACACATATCCACTCTTGTACCTTCTGCCGTTCAATAATTGTTAGTTACAAATTCATCACAATGCACACATATGGTTAAAGGTTAAAAAAAATGAGGTATAGAAATGGACCCAAGCAAGGATTAGGAGGGTATCACTCAACCTCTTGTAGGACCAAGAAAATGCCTCAGGCAAGTCTTTCCCTCTCAATTCCCCAAGCCATCTCTTGACATCTTTTCAGGAGAAAAAAGGCAATACCGTTAGATAGTAAAAATCACATTAATCACAGCAAAAATGATCCATGAACACCAAGAACTCATTGTAAATGTCAAAGGTAATATGATGTGACAAGAGAAAAAGATAGAAACAAAGAGTCTGAAATGTAACAAGTGTCTGCATTTCCTTACTCTATTCACATCACCTTATGTGTAATGCAGCAGAAACAGAAACAGAAACAACAAGATGCAGAAAAGAAGCATTGAATTGAACACACCTCTGAGATAAACCCCATTACGAGTAAGATGAAGAACACGAATTAGATGAGGATGATCTGCACGACCACCTATCTGACTGAGGAAGTAAATGATGTGAAGCCTTCTCACTTCTCCTAAACCTTTGCCTTCCATTTCAATTTCTCTTGGTGTGTTGTTCTTCTTGCTTTTGCTGCAGCAAACACCAACACCCTCTTAACAAAAGGAACCTTACAAGTACTCTTCTTTTGAGGACCACCCTCTATTGTTTAACTCTGCTATCTTCTACTATGTTTCAGAATATTATATAAAACGTAGAAAGCAGCAGCTAGCATTGGAAAACACACAACACAAGAGATCTTTGTCTCTCTGCCGGCCTGCGACACAAGGAACTGAACTGACATCACAGCATGCAAACATTTATGTCCAATAAAATATTCACAATTTCGTATCATTATCGTATAATATAAGGTTAATATAATGCAGGCCTGCTAGGTAGCTACATGAGCATATATGCATGGAGTGCTTACTTGTTCTTATCTTCTAACAAGAAAACAAAAACATTTTATGTCCCTAACATAGACAAAAGAGTGAGAAACATCGAGACCAGAGAATACCAAGCAAGTGATTGGTTTGTGGAGTAGAACGAAGTTACCTTCACCTCTTCTTTCTAACACAAAAAGCAGATAGATATATAGAGAGAGAGAGAAAAAAAAGTGTGCAAGAATTGACCAGGTTTGTGGATATATAAAGATGTAGTTACAGAGTGGAACCAGGTTCAGGGATAATCTGATTTCTCGCGATTTAAGATTTAAGAAAACATTTAATAAATGTATTATAGTCAGCTTTTGACTTAACATCATTGTTCCCCAAAAAGTTCTTTTCTGTTTCTTCTTTTTTCTGTTTCATAGATGATGGTAAGAAACAAAAAGTGAGAAAAAAAAAATGAAAGATAATTAATATGAGAATTAAGATTATTGGTTTGACTCAAAGAAACTAGAAAATAAAATTATTTTATTTCTTATTAATTACTTTCTTTATTTTTATTATTATAATAAAAATTATGGATGTTGAATAATAGCACAAATAGTATTGTTTTGGAATATGTTGCATAACTACCTCTGCATGTCTTTTATTATATTGTTTCTTTTTTCTTTCTAACATAACTGTTAAATGTACATACCGTTACACACACACTTAAATTTTTCATCCACTTGAGTAATTTTGAGAATTTATTATTATTATTATTATTATTTATTTATTTATTATTATTGTTGACTTTCTGAAATTCAACAAACAGAAATAATGGGTAAACCAGTTAGAAACTGAAATGTCCTAATCAATTATTAAAATTATGAAGTCTGTGCTGATGATTAAGAAAACATACCACTTTGACTTGGTCAAATAATTAAATGAAATGGTATATTGAATGCAGTGATATATATATATATATA
>Ga0214545_1004743_pt1 | contig 25254 bp, 25 predicted proteins | sample CNSS4metaG_FD_160064 | JGI IMG/M metagenome (GOLD analysis project Ga0214545, IMG submission 160064) | Root nodule microbial communities from cowpea collected in UCLA plant growth center, Los Angeles, California, USA - CNSS4 | ecosystem: Host-associated > Plants > Roots > Nodule | place: USA... | reverse complement strand
CAAGTCAACCAAAATAAATCAACTAGAAACCAACTTAGGGAATTCAAACTAAAGTAATGCAAAACAAAGATAAAGGTGATGGAATAGAAGACTCCCCTCTAGACATGCTTCTAGTGATCCTTCTTAAGGGAGCTTCTAAGGAGGTGGTCATGCCTTCATTAAAGCATGCCATAAATTCAACTTCCATGGTAGACGCAACAATGACAGACTGCTTCGCACTTTTCCATGAAATCGCTCCTCTAGCTAAAAGATACACATAACCAAATGTAGACTTTCTTGTATCCATACAGCTGACAAAGTTTGAATATGTATAACCTATCACCTCAAGGTGATCAGATTTTCTATAAGTAAGCATGTGATTCTTTGTTCCTTGTAGGTATCTTAAAACTTTCTTTACTGCTTTCTAGTGCTCTAGTCCTAGATTACTTTGGTATCTACCAAGCAGTCCTTGTGATCTATCACAAAATATTTCTATTCCTATCACATAGTAAGCCTCACTCATATATTTCATTTTAAACTTATTAGAGAGAAACCTCTTAGTCTCACTTAATATACCAAGATCATTAGTCGCAAACAAGATATCATTAACATATAAAATCAAAAATATAAACTTACTCCCACTTACCTTTAGATATATACACCGATCAATAGGGTTTTCCATAAATCCAAAGGACACAATAGTATCATTGAACTTAAGATACCATTTGAGAAGCTTGCTTAAGTCCATATATTGATCTCTTAAGTTTACACACCATGTGTTCCTTTCCTTCTTCAATGAACCCCACCGATTGGTCCATATAAACATCCTCTTCTAAACTCCCATTAGAAAATCAGTTTTAACATCCATTTGATGTAACTTAAGATCATAATGAGCTACTAATGCCATGATAATTCTAAAATAATCTTTCTTAGAAACAAGCAAAAAGTTTCTTTATAGTTAATGCCATCTTTTTTAGTAAAACCTTTGACAATAAGTCGGGCCTTGTAATGTTCGATATTGCCTTGAGAGTCACGCTTAGTCTTAAAGACCTATTTACACCCAACTCTCTGGCATCCTTCTGGAAATTCAACAAGATCTCATACGTCATTTTGTGCCATTGATTTAAGTCCATCTTTCATGGCATCTAACCACTTAGTAGAATTATCACCATTAATGGCTTCTGAAAATGAAACTGAATCATTATCAATACTTAAGTCATTTTTTGACTCTTGTAGATAAACCACATAGTCATTCAGAATAGCAGACTTTCTATCTCTGTGAGATCTTCTTAATTACTATTTCTTGTGGTTGTTCTACTATCGGTTCATTGTTAACCTTGGGATCATTAATTTGTTGTTCTTCTTGATTGTTGTGAGTTTCTACAACATGTAGAACAACAATTCTTGATAAAGAAGTACTAGCTACATGAACTTATACTCTAATTTCCTTAATCTCCGCATTTTGTGAAGCTTCACTCCCACTAGTTTCACCATTCACAATGAACCGAGTATTTCCAGTTTCAACGATTCTTGTACTATGGTTTGGATAATAAAACATATACCCTTTTGATTTTTTTGGATAACCAATGAAATATCCGTTAATTGTTCTTTCATCCAATTTCTTTTCTTGTGGATTGTATATTCTTATTTTTGCATGACAATCCCAAACATGTAGGTGTCTCAAACTGGGTTTCCTAATCGTCCACAACTCAAAAGGAGTCTTTTGAACAACTTTAGGAACCCTGTTAAAAAAATACATGGCAGTCTTTAAAGAATACATCCACAATGATACAAGTAAACATGAATTACTAAACATACTCCTAACCATATCCATTAAGGTTCGATTACGCCTTTCTGATACACCATTTTGTTGTGGTGTGCTTGGCATTGTGTATTGAGTACAAATACCATGTTTCTCAAGGAACTTAGAGAACGGACTAGGGTGTTGTCCACTTTTATAATATCTTTCATAATATTCACCACCTTTATCAGACCTTACGATTTTCACCTTTCTGTCTAATTACCTTTCCACTTCATTTATATAAACTTCCAAGGCATTCACTGATTGGGATTTCTCATGTAGTAGATAGACATGTCCATAACGCAAAAAATCATCAATGAAGGTGATGAAGTACTTCTCTTTATTAAAAGAATTTACATCAAATGGACCACATATATCGGTGTGTATGATTTCAAGAAGTTGAGTGCTTCTTGTGCCTCCTTTCTTTGTGTGTTTTATTTGTTTGCCTTTAATACAATCCACACACATTCATATTAGTAAAATATAAATCTGGAAGGATTTCATTCTTTACTAATCTTTGCATTCTTTATTTGGAAATGTGTCCTAAACGCTTATGCCACAAGTAAGCAGATCGTTCATCCACTAAACTACGTTTAATGCCACCATTGTGGTACAAGGTCATAAGAGTTTTAGTATATAAATTATCCAAATTAAATTTATATAAACCATCATAAAGTGTACCGAATCCAATCATAAAAGTACGCTTAAACAAACTGAAACAATCATTCTCAAACTTAAAAGAGTATCCTGCAACATCAAGCTTAGACAAAGAACTCAAATTCCTAGTGATACTAGGTACATAAAAAGTATCCATAAGGTCTAAGTGATATCTAATGTCGAGGATTAGACGATAAGTCTCAACGACTTTGTTATGACTTTGGCAAGTGTACCAAGTCCCGCAAGTAGTAACCGGTAAGACCGGGATATCGTTTCCCAAGAGACTCATGTATACTAAATAATTGCGTAATTAATGACTAATTTAAACTAAAGAATAAATCCATAATTTGGGTTTTTGTGTGCAAGAAAGTAAATATTTCGTAAACAAGTAAAATTGAACTTGGATATTTGAAGACTCTAGAAAATGGTAAAGACTAGAAATGCAATGGATTGATATTGTTGGAGTTAGACTTCACCTACTTCACTCTCATGTATATTACACAATAAAACTCTTCTCCATTAATTACTAATGTCAACCCACAAGTCTACTCAAACCCTAATCCCTTAATTGAATGAGCCTAGGTTTCCTTATTCAGAGCCAATTCCTTGAATCCCTAAATAAACAAACCCGCTTTACAAATTATGGTTTAAGACAACTAATGAGTCATGTTCCATTCCTAGATACAAGTTCCATTAGGTATCTTGTTCCAATTCTAGGTTTCAAGAGATATTTTCCAATACCTAATGACCCAAATATCATGCAATGAATAGTCAAAACAAAGCAAGCTTTAAGCACATGAACAAAGATACTAGCAATAAATGGAAGAAGCATTTATATATTCAAACAATTCAAAAATACATGAAAGTTCAGTGGCTACATCTAACCCCAACAAAAATGGGTTTAGCTCTCCATTGTCATGGAGAGCTCAAGCTTAAAAAATGGAAATGGAAGAGGGAGAAGATACAAAGAGGAAGAAAGGGTAGTTCCCACTAGCCCTAGCAGACCTCTAAGCGTTCCAAGAAGTGTTGCTCGAGCTCCAAAGTGTCCAAGATGATTTTCCCCTCGCGAAAATAGAAGAAAAAGGGCCACTTGACACATTAGCGAAAACTGGCGCCTATCTCACCGCCAGGCGCTAACTGCAAAACAGTGGCCAAACTTCCCATCTACCGCCTGGCGGTGTCCAAGTGCCGCCAAGCGGTGACCAGTAGTGGCGCCTGGCTGGCGTATGTCTGGCGCCTGGCGTTGACGGTATCTACCGCCCGGCGCTGTCTTTGTGTCGCTAGGCACTTCTTGTTGATATTTTTGTACTTCTCCTTGCTGTTCCGGGTTACTCATTTGTCTGGACTCTTGGAACAAAGCTTGCAATCTATAAATAGACACAAAAAATGGGGATTAGTGGTATATTTAGATCAATGTAACCCAAAATGTATTTATTTACAAAAGTAAGGTAAAATTGAGGATTAAGTAGGTTAAAAGCTTTGGAAGAGATGATTTTGCTAATAAAATATAGCTTGGATAATGGTAAAAATTAACATTATCAGACTTCCACTGAACTTTCTCTTTATTGTCCATGAAGATGAAGTTCTCATTTGGGTTTATGGTTTGTGTTAAAAGAAATCTTTGCATCACATTAAAAACATGAGTCATACATTTAGAGTCAATCCACCACGTATTATGGGGAACTTCAGTTAAGTTTGATTCAAAATATATGTAAGCATTTTGCTCACCTTTCTTTTCAAACCAAGCTCTAAGCTTTATGCAGTCCTTCCAGAAATGTCCAAACTTCTTGTAGAAATGACATTTGTCATTTTTCTTCTGGATTTTGGTTGAGGACTCGTCAATCTTTAGTGATCCTTTACCCTTTCTATGTTCCTTAATAACTTTCTTTCCAACAGCTCCTTGATTCTTCACATACTGAACAGAATGGCTTCCTAAGTTCTTTAGTCTGTTCTCCTCCTAAACTAGCATATGTGTAATTCATGCACGTTCCACTAGTCTTCCATGGTGTTGTAGTTCATCTAGAACGGACCATACTAAGATGGTAATGAGTTCAAAATGAACTGCATGAGAAAACATTCATCCACTACCACTCCTATAAACTTAAGTCTGTTGCGATATTTGTCATCTCTATCACATGCTCGTGCATATTACGCAAATAGTCAAACTTCATGGTGGTCAACGTACTCATCAATGTCTCAGCAAGAGATTTATCAGCAGTTTGGGAGCATTCTTCCACAAATTTCATAGACATTTTTGTGTTATCGATTTTGGGAAGAGCTAACTTAATATTGGTTTCTATGCTCATTCTCATAAACATTAAGCTAAGTCTATTTGACCTTTCCTAAGCTTTGTAATGGTCTTTCTCTTCATTGCTACTGGCATTCGTTATAGTAGTCGACTTATTAACTTGAAAAGGTAAATCAAGATCCAACACACCGAAGTGAAATTGGACTCGTTCATTCTAGTAAAAGAAATTCAACCCATTAAAGACTGGAACAAACATAGCGTGAGAGTGTAAAGATACCGTAATAGAGACTGCAGTTAACACATGTCTAACATTAATGCTTTGAGTCATAAAACTAATGTAAATACAAATTCAGACATAAACAATCATTTTGTGCATACTAATGTTCTCCTTTGGGAGATCCATTAATACATAAATATAAACATAATGATGTTAATCATATTATAACATTATTGATAATTGAAATATGCATCATCTAGAATCACCTACTACCTTTGGGTATATAAATAAAACTAGTGACAACATACAAAATTATCTAAAATCATGCTCATTAATTATGTGGACAATTAATCAACCTTTGGGCAATCCTGAAATGCCTTATAATAATGAACTTCAATTAACCCATAAATCAATTATTCATAATTTAGCATTCATACTATCGGTAATTGAAATAAAAAACCATTAATAATTTGAAACAAAAAAGAAAAACTTTAAAATTTTGACCACTTTGGTGACTAACAAAATTTATCATTTTTTATTTCAAATAAAAAATATATATGTCTTTAATTGCTATAAAATATAGATAGCATCATAAATAAAATTGAAATGCATTATTTCAATTTATGTGATGGGATTGATTTTCAATCCAAGTCTTTTATTTGAAAACTTTTATATACAATTTACGTATTAGTGAAATTGCCAGCGATTCAATTCTAACTGGAATTGACATTCACGTAATTTGCAGGCTATTCACGTGAAGAGAAAAAATCTTTCAAATCACATAAGCATTCAATTCAACTAAACATGATGCACCTTGATATAAATCTTACATATCTAAGACTTTGGTTTTTCGAATTCACATCATCCAAAACATTAGAAGGGAAAACGTTACAACGGAAAACATGAATTCAATTTAAATCAATTCATGGCATAATGAAAAACACTTTTGAATTTAGGCACGTATGATTCAAAAACTTTTCTATTTTTAGTTACACCACATGGAAACAATTTTCACCAAAAATCAATTCATGCCCTGACAACGTTTCTAACATGCAACTTTCAATTCAATCATGAGGCATATATTCACTTTTACATATGCAGCAGCGAAAAATAGTAAAACCCCTAAATCTTATAATTTGGGTTCATCTTAATTAGGGAAATCATCACATAAAGGGAGAATCATAAATCCTACAACAGATGCTCTGATACCACATGTAAAACAATTAAAGATCTTTAAAATTTAAAATTCTCACACAATAAAATATAATAGAGCATTAACCTTGATCCATAAAAGATCATGTGAGTATACGTTCTTCAATTTGTAATTTGTGTGCTCTCCAACCACAATTTCTCAATCTATCTTTTTACCTTTCTTTCCTCCTTTCATACGTTCTTGATGGGTTACTGTGAAAGAACCTTATAGCCAAAGGGAGAACCCCAATCCTTTTTATAAACTAACATCTATCAAGTTAGTTTTTATTTTATCTTTATTTTATTTTATTATCATTTCCCATAATAACCAATAGGTCCTTATATTTTATTTAATCACAATTGGGCAATCATAATATTTTAAATGAGTCACACAGGAGAATTAATTTGTCAATTAATTCTATCATAAGAGACTCTCCTAACTCACTACACAAGCTGACACTCTCCCCTCACACACTTCTCACATAACACACCCACACGTGCACTAATTCACCTTAACTAAGCCACACACACTAACTAATCCACCTAACTCTACGCTAACTCACACACCAACTAACTCCTAACATATTCATTTAACCAATTTAAGTCAAATAACAGAAATGTCAATGATTGGCTCACGTGCGTACTCTTAGTGTTTCATCAACCATCTAACATCCTGCTCCTTCAGAAATAATATAAAAAGGAGGATCATAAGGGTTTAAAGAGGGTTGGGAGTTTGGAAATTTGAGAGAGAACGGGAGAAAAAGCAAAAGGAAGAGAAAGAGAGAGAGAACGAGGAAAAAGCAAAAAGAGAGGAAGAGCCATCGCCATTGCTTTCTAGTTGGTGATCACTGACGTCGACATGGTTGGCTATTTTGTCTGTGCAGTATACTTAGAGCTGTCAAAATGGGTAATCTGACCCGACCCGGCTCAACCCACCATGGGTTGATGATTTAGTGAGCCAACCCAACCCGGCTCTCTTTTTAGCGAGCCAAAAAAATCCTAACCCGGCCCGACCTTCCACGGGTTGACGGGTTAAACGGGTTGGCTCACGGGTTCACTTAATTAAAAAAAATACAATGTTTTTATTTTATTTTAAGTCAAAACTAAATTATAATTCTAATTAAAATCTAAATAAACTTTAATACAATCGAAATACAAACCAAAATAAAAAAAATACAAATTATTTATGTGTTGGTTAAAAAAAACCTAACATGACCCAAATATAAAGCCCAACTTAATAAAAAACACTTGTGTAACCCTTTTATCTGCAGGTTGGTGAGCCAACCCGGCTCACCACGGGTTCAACCCGGATGAGCCGGATCAATAATCAACCCGTATTGAAATTTGTAAAAAAAATTTAACCCAACCCGACCTGGACCTGTGGTTAGCCGGGTTGGCTCGCGGGTTCCAACCTATTTTGACAACTCTAAGTATACTCCTCGAGTTCAAGGTTTTGAAGCCCAGGTTTAATTCTTTGTTCTTTTCTCTATTCTTTATTTAAAATCCATGGATGAGATAGTGATTGAGATTTAATTAAATTTTGTTATGTGGAGATGGAATTGGAGTTTGCCTGTGGGTCTATCTTATTGGAGAATGATATAACCTATATGCATATTTTATGATTTTGGATTTTAACCTCTTTGTTTGATATTTGAACGAGACTGTGATTGTGATGTTGTGATTATATGTGAGTATTATGGTCTTGTTTTCTATTATCTAGTTTTGGATTTTCAATTTTGCCACATATTGATATTTTAGAGTATTTTCCTTGATGTAGAAATGGAATGGAGTAGGATTAGAGTGGTTTATAAAATATTGATAACGGAAATTGTTGTTAATGAGAGAAAGATGATTTTCGATGCTTGAAACTAAGTTTTGGGATCAAGGAACGTGTACTTGTTTAAATTGAAGAGTTTATTTAACGCGATGTGGCCATATCAAGGAATGTATATTCTTACTTTTATATTTTATTTTTTTAATGCTCGTTCACATGTGCATTTGGAGGCAACTGAATTGGGTGTTTCGTAGAGAAAAGCGAAAACATTTCGTGTTTGACAGGGGTGAACAACAAGTTTGCCTTTGGTGTTGTGGACGACATTTGGTGGATTTAGATTGGGGTGCTTTGTAGTTCCATAACTGATTCATGTTGTGGGTTGGTAAAGTTGTCGTCTTGAATAGAGAAACCATAGTTGAACAAATTCAAGTTTTCCGACAAGTGGTTGGTCTTCTTGATGGCATTGGATGTTTTGTGAGTGTGTTTTTGTTGTTATTAGTTGGTTTCTGATTGTGTATTATGGCGTTGTAAAGGTTAATCGTTTTGTGGTTTGGTCAAGTTGTGGACTTTGCCATAGCAACAAAAGTTCAAGAAAGCGAAGTTTTCCGACAAGTGGTTATTATCAATGACATTGGGTGGTATTTGAGTGTGTTATCCATCACATTTGGTGGTTTCTGAGTGTGGCTTTTGTTGTTGCATTGTTGACTCATTTTGGATTTTTGTAAAGTGTTGGACTTTGGAAGAGAAACCATAGTTAAAGGATGCAAACTTTTCGACCATGTCGTTTATGGCAATTTTTGGTGTTGTTCCTCACTAAAATGGTTTGACTGGTATCCTAGGGAACAAAATTTGTCACATCAATATGGGAACCCTAGTGCAATTAAGTGGGGACCTGCGTTTTAGTTTTTGAACAATAAAGTTCGACCCTTTCAATCAAACAATAGTCTAATAGTCATTCATGCTCCTGCAGTTCAAAAGCGTATTAGATAACTAGTTACTCGAGTTCTACAATTTGTTGAAGATGATATTATAGATTAAGCTGTTGAAAAACAACAAACAAATGTTGGAGAACATATTGAACAACCAGTTTGACAACAAGTTTCTCATCAAGGCAGTGAAGCAACAACATTAAGAAGATATACAAGAATCAAAAGATCAACACTTTCTAGTGATTATGAAGTGCATTTACAAGAACCATTACAACATTAGAGTCGAAAATTATCCTAAAATGTTCTCACAAGCCATAAGTTCTAAAGACTCAAATTTATGGTATGATGCTATGAAAGATGAAACATATTCAATGGCATCTAATCAAGTCTAGGGTCTTGTTGAGTTACCTAGTGATGTAAATTCCATTAGATGCAAATGGTTTTTAAAGCTAAAAAATACTTTCAAGGTAACATTGAGATATAAAGGAAGAATTGTTGTCAAAGGGTTCACTTAAAGGAAAGGAATCAATTACAAGGAAACATTTTCCTGTGTCTTGAAAAGATTCTTTACAAGTAATCATGCCATTAATAGTTCATTTTGAGTTACATCAAATGGATGTAAAAACGAATTTCCTTAATGGTGATCTAGAGGAAGAGGTTTACATGAAACAACCTGAAGAATTCCTCTCTAGTGATGATGAACACATTAGTATGTAAATTTAATAAATCCATCTATGGTTTGAAATAAGCTTCACATCAATGGTATTTAAAATTTCATGAAGTTATTTCTTTATTTAGTTTTGAATAAAACATCATGGATCAATTTATATACCAGAAGGTTAATGGGGCAAGATTTGTTTTCTTATTTTATATATGGATGACATAATGCTTGCAACTAATGATTAGGGAATATTGTATGTGGTAAAACAATTTCTCTCAAAGAACTTTGATATAAAAGATATGGATGAGGCATCTTATTTCATAAGCATTAAGATCTATGGAGCAAGATCTCGAGGTACTTTGGGTTTATCTCAATAGTTTATACTAACAAAGTTTTAAAGAGGTTTAATATGAAAATTTGTTCACCAAGTGTAGGTCCTATTGTGAAAGGCAATAAGCTTGAGTTAGGTCAATGCCTGAAAATTATCTTAAATGGGACTAGTTGAAGAATGTTCCATATGCTTCAGTTATTGAAAGTCTAATGTATGCTCAAGTTTGAACCAGACCTGACATTACATTCATAGTTGGAGTTTTGGGATGATATCAGAGTAATCCATATGTTGACCACTAGAAAGCTGCAAAGAAGGAAATGAGATATCTTAAAAGAATAAAGGATTTCATGCTCATATATAGATGAAATGGTAGTTTGGAGGTGATAAGTTACTCTGATTCAGACTTTCTTGGTTGCATTGATACAAAAGCATACCTTGATTGCTACTTCTAGTATGGAGGTTCAGTTTGTTTCTTGTTTTGAAGCTACCTCGCATGGTTATGGTGAAGAGCTTTACATTTGGGCTTATAGTTGTGGATTCAATGATAGGCCATTGAAGTTATATTGTGATAACTCTGATGCGGTATATATGGCTAAGAATAATATAAGTGAAAGTTAAAGTAAGCACATTGACATTAAGTATCTAGGCATAGGAGAACATGTTAAAGAAAAGAAAGTGGTCATTGAGCATGTTAGTACTAAGTTGATGATTTTCGATCATTTGACTAAAGGCATGCCATGGAGGTTGAGGAATTACAACACTCATTAGAGGAGCATGAATTTCAAATAAATGAAAGACAGTTTGTTCAAGAATAGGCCCTTCAAGCTAGAACTATTGGAAAACATAAGAAATAGTTCAAGAAAGGCAACACATTCAAAAAGAAATTTAAGTTAGAAGAATCTGTCGAGAACAATGAGTAGAGACAAGATTCCAATTGTGGTGATAAGAAGAAATTTAACAAGAAGAAGGTTAAAAGCTATAACTTCCAAAACTTTGGCCACTTTGCCCGAGAATGCTGGTATGGTGATGGGGAAAGAAAACAAACCAAAAAGACAACCACGAGCTCACTTGGCATAGAAGGAAACGTCTGATTTAGAGGTTGTAAAGCTAATGGCTCAAACTAGTGTTGGTGTGGAGGATAAAATTGCCTGGTACTTGGATTCTGGTTGTTCAACACACATGATAAGTAGGAAAGAGTGGTTTGTACAGTTGAATGTAGTGAGTCAAGACAGAATCAGATTTTGCAGATGATACTTGTCTTACTGTTGAAGGAAATGGGCGTGTTGTGTTGAAGAACTATGATGGCAAAGAAGTGATAGTTGAAGATGTCTTGTATGTAACATGGTTGAAAACTAAATTGTGAAGTTTGGGTCAACTATTGCAAATGGTTTTTGGAGGTGTATGATTAGACCAAGAAATTGGTCATTCATGCCAATCTATCTTCCAATAGAACATTCCAAGTCAGAATGCATACACTTAAACATCATTGTTTTGTTGTTGCTGCAAAAAGAGATGAGTGGTTGTGGCATCTCAGGTTTGGGCATCTAAACTTTAGAAATTTGAGTGAGTTAAGCTAGAAGAAGATGGTTGTTGGAATGCCGCAAGTACTAATTCCAAAGGTGATTTGTAAAGAGTGTGTGTAATGCAAGCAAACTAGGAACAAATTTTGCAAGTCTTTACCTTTGAAAACAACCAAGAAATTAAAGGTTGTGCATTCAAATATTTGTGGGCCTTTGTAGATGAAGACACCAGGAGGTAGTAGATCATTTACTACCATCACAGATGATATGACTAGAAATATGTGGTCCTACTGTTTGAAGAGGAAAAATGAAGAATTTAGTGTATTCCTACGGCTTAAGTCTATGACTAAAAACTAGTGTGGCCAACATATGACAGTGTTAAGAACTAATAGAGGAAGGGAGTATAGTTCAGTTGAGTTTAGGAGATATTGTGAAGATTCAGGCATAATACATGAGAGAACCCCTCCATACACATCACAACACAATGGTATTGCAGAGAGGAGAAATAAAACTTTTCTCAATATGGTATGATGCATGCTTAAAAGCAAAAATGAGCCTCCTTTTTTCGGGGGAGAAGTTGTGTCAGTAGCTGCCTATGTCTTGAATAAATCACCTACCATGAGGCTAGTAGGTGTGATGCCTAAAGAAGCTTGGATTGGACATAAGCCAGATGTTACAAACATGAGAATTTTCGGATCCTTATGCTTTCAACATGTGTTAGACAAGGTGAGAGGAAAATTGGATAACAAATGGCTACCTTTGTTTAAGATTGGTTACCATTCCATTAGGGGGTCATGTTTGATCATGTAACTAGAAGGGTATCAATCAATAGAGATGTTGTGGTTGATGAAAAATCTTGCTAGGAGTGGAAATTTGTTGGTGAAGAAAGTGAACAGGGTGACATCCACGATATCATTAAATGATGAATCTCCATGAGTTGAAAGTGTCACAAATCTGCATGAATCTAATCAACCAACAAGGAAATCATATCGAGTCACTTAGCCACTTGCACGCTTCAAAGACTATGAAGTACTCAATGTCTTTGCAGTCACATATGAAGGAAACTTTGTGCACTCTACATTGATGGCTGAATCAAAATTTATTGAGTTTAGTGATGCTATACAAAGTGAGAAGTGGCTGACAACTATGAAGGAGGAAATTTATTTTGTAGAGAGGAATCAGACTTGGACACTTGTTGAATTACCTCAAAATAGGAGACTTACAACATTAAAGTGGGTGTACAAGGTGAAGGTAAATCCTAAAGGAGAGGTTGTGTGGTACAAGGCAAGGCTTGTAGTAAAGGGTTTCTTGCAAAAAGTTGGACTAGATTATAGAGATATATATGCTCTAGTGGCCAGAATGGAGATAATGCGAATCATAGTGATTGTTACAACCTACAAAAGTTGGTCTTTACACAACTAGATGTCAAATCTACCTTCTTAAATGGTATTCTCGAAGAGGAAATCTATGTAGTGCAGCCACAGGGTTTTGAAGTCAAAGGATAAGAAAACAAAGTGTACAAGCTAAACAAAGCCTTGTATAGACACAAGCAAGCTCCAAGAGCTTGGAATCACATGATTGACATGTTCTTGCAGAAAATTAGTTTTGAAAGATGTGTATTTGAACAAGGTGTATATGTAAAGTGTTGGAACCGTGAGATGAAGGAAGAAAAACTCCTTGTACGCCTTTACGTTGATGATATGCTAGTTAATGGAAGCAACACAGATTTGATTAGCGAATTTAAATCTCAAATGCTTAGTGAGTTCGAGATGAGTGGTGATAGTTTCTTCTTGTCTCCATTGAAGCTTGCATGAAGAATGGAAAGTCCATGGATGGTGTTGGACGCGAAAGCATGAAGGAAAGGAGCTTACGGTGTTTGGTTTGGTGTAGGTGAAAGGATTCTTAAGAGAGGTGAGGCCAACTCCTAAGGAAGAAGACTAGAGTAAACTAGAGAAGAGTTTACTCTAAGGTGAGCTTAAAAGAGATTTGTGCACAAATTTGGGCAGCAGTTCATTACTCAATTTCAAGCTGAAAAATACATGTCCAAAGCCTTCGATTTATAGGCTAAAATGAGACCAAGGAGTCTCCAAAAAGTGAAGGGAAAAATGAGTCTAGAAAGTTGAATTTTGGAGCCAAAAAGGAGCATGTGGGAGGTGTGACTTGCCACCTAAGCAAGTCACACTTGTCTTGCCATGGGAAGCTAACTCTCATCCTTGGAGAGCAAGTTTGAGAAGCTTCTAGGCTTTTCCAGAGTAGACACACTACTCTTGGCCCATTTGGCCCAATTCCCCATTTTGCTCCAAAATTACTTCTAAAGCCCAATTTCTTCTAAGGCCCAATACATGGCCCAAAGAAAACCCTATTCTACTGGGCCCAAAATACAAAGCCCAAAATAAAATTCTAATCTAGTATTTACAGGCAAAGAGTCCTAGGCTAGGTCTTCACATCTTCCTTGGTTCATGTGAAGTTCATCTTAAGCCTTGCATGCGCATTTAAGGCCCATTCCTCTTATATTCTCCTAGACATGGCTCTTGTTGTTGTAGGAGAGCTCAACTACGTTCTTTGTATTGAATTTCAACACACGAAATTTGGCACCATCATGCACCAAACTAAGTATGCAAGAGCCTTATTGTCCAAATTTGGAATGCAGAATTGTAACTCTACCGCTACATCAATTGAGACTAGTTTGAAGTTGGGAAAGGAACCAGGTAAGGAACAAGTAGATCACACTAGTTTAGAAGAATTGTAGGGATTTTGAGGTACTTATGCAGCACTAGACTATGGAGTTGGTCTAATAAGTAGATTCATGCAAGAACCAAAGTTGTCTAACATGAATGCTTCCAAAAGGATACTCTTATACATACATGGCGCTTGTGATTATGACATTATGTTTCCTGAGAAAAAGTCAGAAGGAGGACTGGAGTTGATTGGTGTGGAGATAAGGAGGATAAGAACCGTTGGGTATGTGTTCTACTATGGAGGAGCACTTATGTCCTAGAACTCTACGAAAGAACATGTTGTGGCATTGTCTTCTTGTTAGGCTAAACATATAGTAGCATCACAAGCTGCTTGGCTCAGAATGTTGTTGAAGGAGTTAAAGGCAGAATTGGTTCAACAACCAAAGCTTCTTGTGGACAACAAGTCTGCAATAGACTTGGCTAAACACCCAACTTCTCATGGAAGAAGCAAACATATTGAGACCAAGTTTCACTTCTTATATGAACAAGTCAACAATGGAAAACTTGATGTTGACTATTGAAAATCTGAGGTACAGTTGGTGAATTGTTTACCAAGGCACTCAAAACTAAGAGGTTCAGAAATGTGAGAGACTTGATTGGTGTTTTCCGAATTTTGGCTCAAGGGGGACATGTTAGGAATTAAACAAAATTAAAACGATACAGTTTTTTCCACTTTAAGTGTATCTACTACTTTGTCTTTTCCTTGTATATAAACTGCCATTATGCCGTTTCCTTTTGTGTGAAATATACGAGACTTTCTTTTCCTCTCTGTCTAAAAGCCTACGTTACAGGGAGTTCTTGTACAAGGCGTGAGGTGAGGGACTTCTTCATCTTCATCAACTTGTGCCTTCTCCTTTTGTTTTGTACATGGAGAAAGAACCATGTCTTCTCAGTGATGCTTGGATGCACAGAGCCATATGCAAAGAGTTTGCCCAAAGCATGACTTTGATCCTTGATAGCATGCATGTGGTTCTTGCATTGGCACCTTGAGCGTCATCTGAAGTTTGAACAGATCAACATGATCCTTCCATTCTTCATAATCATCACTTTTTTAGAGATGGACAAGATTGAGCTCATAAGTGACTTACGAATCGAAGGTAGGATTACGTAAACTTTGATGCTCACAACAATCATTTCCATTATTCTAACAGAAAGACCAAATGGAATGTCATTGTCGTATATCGCGTTCATCTCCCAAACGCCAGCATTAGATGGGAAACTCCATTTGTTGGGTTCCTTGTGCAACATGATCAAGGATCTTTTGGTGAGGATAGTGACCTGGCCTTCATGAAAGATCGCAAAGCATCAACTTAAAAGACGGTTGTGAAAATATAACAGAATTAACTACTTAGTTAAACAATGAAACACGTTCATCCACTAAATCATTCTACTATATGGATTTTGAACTTGAGAGCTTATGTACCTACTTCTATCCAAGATATACAACAATACATATATAGCATAATAATTTAAAATTATAGCAAATTAGATTATCCCACATAACTCAGGTACATATATATGGTTATAATTGAATGAATAACAAATATTCAGGGATCAGTCATAAATTTTATTTATTTAAATATCTTTTGGATATTTCAGTATAAAAAAGTACTCACCAAATTCTCTTATTCACCTTTGTACTCATATTATATGATATTACATATTCGTCAAAAAATAAATAGATCTTTCTCATCTTCAACGACTCAAGAATCAATCCCTAAAAGTATAAAGTCAGCATTAAGAATATCTCCAACTAAAGAAAACACGCTGCTTTCGAATAACAATATTTATTTTAAATTATCCTAAAAGATTGCTGTTACAAAACTTTTATTAAGAAATGTTCTTTCATTTTAATAAATTGATTTTCCAATAAAAAAAAATTATTCAGATTGAAGGGATTTGTAATTTTTTTAAGTGTAATGCTTTTAATTTTCCGACTCCTTAAAAACAGAGCATAGATACCCAAATTAAATTACCAACACCAAAGGAATTGATTGGAAATTTTGGAAAGCACAACCTTGTTAGCTTTTACTATCTTAAGGCTCGACTGTGTCCACTATACGTGGTATCCCATATAATATTAATAACTAATATATTGTACATTTAATCACAAATTCTATTAAGTGGATGAGATCTGGTGCTTGGAAAGTTGCACTTGCCGACGACCCAAAGAGTATGCTGAGACTATCCAGAACAAACAAACCTACAGAATGGGAAAATACACGTTAGTCTTGCCCAGATAAAAAACAAAAGAAAGGAAAAACATGTACGAGTATTGAGAACTAATTGAGATAATCGGTATATTTTTTCTATTTTTATTTTTAGGATTCTTAAAAACTGGAAAGGAATATATGGTGAGTATGACAGGTTTAAACATACAGGCAGGCCATAAAGGGAAACTGTTGATGGGTTCCCGTTGAGAGTACCAAAAAGCACTTTGTACATTCCAGCTGCTGCAGCATCTCCAAGTCTTTGAACCAGGACATCTATGCATACCTGCGGCACAAATTTGGCCATTGACATGTGAGTTCATTTTATGCACCATCTAGAAATGTCCAAGAAATATATATAGGATGTATAATAATGTTACAGCAGTGAAGAAATTGGCTCTCTAAATTGAAATAGCAGAAAATAAGGAAGGAAGGAAACAGAAGATTGTCGTACTTTGGCTTTATACTTCTCATCCTCTGAAACAACGGTAAATAAAAGTTCTCTTCCTGGCCTTGTCACAACATATGTAACAACCTGCAATGTTGTCACACATGATCATGAATCCAAAAAAGTGTGCAGCAGTTAATTTCACCGACAGTTTACTATTTTATATTGTGAGTAGCAGGTCACGGTCATGAATTTCTCCAAAGGATGAATGAGTATGGCGTATAATGTTGAGAGAAAGGTAAGAACTGCATATGCTGAAAAACCTGTTTTAACTACACAACAAACTCAATACTTCTATAATGAATGTAAGAAATACAGAAACACAAATTCCTAAATAATTACTTTATTTAATTACGGGACCCTACCTTTTATCCACCCGGTCAAGGAAAGCACTGTCTGGCACATGGCAGATTAACTAATTTCTGGACTGAGACAGGGCTCCTGACTCTGTTGCCAAGATGTCGAATATCCACAGGAACATAAACAGTCAGCTTAAAGCAAAGGACTCGAATTTGATCTTCTAAACAAATCATGGCAAATACCTTCCTTCATGCCACAAGACATTCAACATCAAATCAGGCATGCTATTATTCCTATGGTTGATTGATAAGCACGATACTATTAGATGGAAGTTTACTAAAAATGGTGATTTATCTATCAAGGATGTTATCTACATATTCACTAGACTAAACCGATTGTGCCATAGGGAAACAGAATCTGGAACAAAGATATTACTCCTTCCAAACCTTTACTCTTCAGAGACTTTTGCATGATGTTACGTAAGAATGACCTATCTAGGAAACTTGGACTTAATGTGATATCATTTTCTCCTCGTTGCTATGATACCACTGAAACTGCTAATCACTTATTTTAGGATGTCCCTCTGCAGCTAGGTTGGGGACCAGGCTTATAAAAATAACTAACCAAAGACTGGACACTACCAGCATTATGGGAATTATACAGCCTAATGGAAATTGTGGCAAACTGGTGCTGGCAATAATGTTTTCCGCTATTACACATTATTGTAGAAATTGGGCATAGCGGAATAAATTTTAGTTTGAGAGGAAGCATATTCACATCAGCATATGAAAAACAACACCTATGTGAATCTCTCTGGCTCTTTGGCAACAAGTAACATGCACTCTAGCAGATGAGTTCAAAATTATCAAGGCATTTTCAGTTTCTTGCAAGCCTAGGAAAGCTGATAAAATTATCCAAGTAGATTGAACTCCTCCTGAAACAGGGATCGAATGTAATACAGACAGAGCTTACGCTAAGCATGGAAATAAATTAGCATGTAGTGGTACCTTTAGGAATTTTATATCAGATTTTATGGGCTGTTTTGCAAACCTTTACAAATATAATCAGCCATTGAAGCACAGCTCACGGGTATTGAGACTACTATTCAAAAAGGGTTGGAGAACTCTCTGGATTGAACTAGTCTATGTTTACCGTGAAATCTTTCAGTGACAACAATTTAGTTCCTTGGAATTTAAGCAATAGATGGCACAAACTTTAGAGTTAATTTAAGAGTATACAAATTCAGATTTTCCGGTATTTTCAGGGAGGAAAATAGGTGTGCCTGATGATTTAACAGCTTATTGTTTGATAACTTCTGTTTTATCTTGTGGGATGGTTTTGCCTCTTGCATTAATTTCTGACTTTTGTTGGTAGAGGTGTGAGTTTCCACATTTTAGATTTTTAGTCAATTTGGTTCAACCCCATAACTTTTATATTTCTTTTTCTCGTTATTCATAAATCTAAGAAGGTTGCATAGGATTGATACAAGTTGTTGAACCAATCTAGTTAGGTTTGCAACTTGTATAGTAATGCTATAGCCTTCTTTTCCTTTGACTAAAAATAGGAACCTACCATTTTGCATAATAACGGACCTTTAGAAAACACCCAGGTCCCATGCACCAGGATTGTTAAAAGAGAAACATAGTAAAGGAACTCTGATTCAGTTAAAACATCTGCAGTTAATCATATGCATTACTAATGGGAATGTCTCTGGGCAGTTATTTTCTTAAGTGACAATAATACACCTAAATATATATGCTCCTCCAAGCAAATACGAATGGAGGTAATATGCAATGTACCATGATTATCACACACGGTGTCCTTGATTGACAATCATGCACTCTAAATTTTGTTTCAACATTGTTGAATTCTGTTAAAAAAGGAACCAATATTTGTTAAGTTGTAGAGAATAACCTTTCTTAATGTCTCACAAATGGCAACCACCACCCAATTTGGCCAGACAGCCAGCGTAACTAAATTTACGAAGCCAACAAACGGTGTTGCACATATAGCTATAGTCACCCCAGCAACAGTAAGAATGCGTCCCTGTACAAGCAATACATAGTTAACGTTAGTAATATGAATCATTAATACTAACAAGAAAGAATAAAAATCATGACTGAACTTTTTTCACTGTAAATATTATCTCTTCAAGAAATACGCACTGATAATCGATTATCCCTGTTAGTTTTGAATTTGTCTTCTCAGCTTCTTGACCTAGATTTTGAATCTCTTAAATCAAACTCTTTTCCTCTTGCGAAATCGCCCTTTTAAGAATCAGAGTTCAAGTGTTGTGACTACAAAGCGTTTCTCTGAGCATTCTTAAAAATTGCTTTGAAAAGCCTAGTGAGGGTAGAGCGATAACTTTTCCTAAGTGGGATCTTGGGAGATTGGATGTTGCTGCTGTTGCTAGGAAAGTTGGTCATCCTCTATGTGATTCAAAGGAAGTGTTTTTTCATATCTTGTGTCTTCAAGAGAGGAATTTTCTAAACCTTTACTCTCTTAATCTGATTGTATAGTGATTATTTCTAAATGATTGAGTTAATCTCTTTGTTTAAAAGATTAACAACTATATGTAGCGTCTTTTGATCCGAACCGGTATAAATATTTGTGTTGATATTCTTCCCTATACTCTTTAAATTATCTGCACTTGCGTTTAAAGGAAATGAGACTTTAATTTAAACAATAAAATTTTGGGAAAATTTTTTAAAGTATTAATTTTACTAATAAACCAATTCACCCCCTCTTTGTTTTTATTCTTTAAAAAATCATTCCGCTGCACGATTATAACCGTTATAAATGTATAACCCCATGTATTCTATACACATTTAGGATTCAGCCTATGCCTCTCTTTTATTTTAACATGGTATCTAGAAGTAGGCTTAATCCTTTGACACCCGAGTGAACCTACTATTCAATAGTGCTAAATTTACTTTTTTTCTCTGGAAATTGGTTTTTTTAGTTCTGATGTTATTTTTAGCCATTGTTTTTCGCGACCATTGTGCTACCACCACCCAATCTGGTCTCCCCATCGTGTTGCCACCATTGCCATCATTTGGATCAGCAACACCACGGTTTTGCTTGTCCCGGCTAGTTGTGCCTTAAGGGTTGTATTTATAATAAAGAAAATATGGATTAAGCCCAAAATACACATGAAAAATAATAACCATAAAAACAGAAAATATGAAAGAGATAAGATATCTAATGATCTATCTTAACAAATGACATCCACTCACCAACTTGAGGGGGGGCGAAAGAATCCCATGATTTATGCTGCAGTCCAGTTAATATTTCCATGTACAGTTTTAATTACATAATTAGAAGATTTAATTGCATTCCATACTTAAGAGGATAATTAGGAGGTTTACTGGGCTGACAGTATCTTTTATATTTATAGTAGAGGATCATTGATCCTGAATTGTCGTTAAAGACTAAGACTATATCCATCACAAATTAGGATTTCCACTTATTATGTCTTTGTATTCTATTTAAGAGAAATTGCTCCTCTATGAATAATACCAGAAACAGTTTTTCTGACAGATACTTCGTGGAAAACCACTTTACAAGGATATCATGCTCATACAACTATTGCTAAAAACAGATAATAAAATGCAGCTGAATCCAATCTATTCAGCAGCGATGCAGTTGTTTTCGAAAAATTGCTTAAAAAGGGTCTTCAAATACCGGTACACACTTCCACTACTACACTAGCTCAAAAAGATAATCATTTTGTTGGTTTTCATGTCATCCACCAGAAAATAAGCTCTTGGATTGTTGATTTTGGAACCTCATATCACATGGCTGAAGATATTCATGTATTTAGAAAAGACACCCATTGCCACAATAATTTTATTGTAGATAGAACCACTTCTAAAGTGGTTGGTAAAGGTTTTGTGATTATTTCTGACATCACTCTTGAATCGGTTTTATGTCCCTAAATGGGTCTGCAACATACGGTTCAGCAGTAAATTAACCTGATATTTAAAATGCAAAACTAGATTTCTTCCACACGTGTGAATTTCAGGATCATGACTCAAGTAGGAAGGTTGGCAGTGCAAAGGAATGTTCAGCGCGCTACCATTTCAGGGTAGAAGATCGAAACAAAAACATCAATACTGCTCATGTGTACTGGCTTGATCAATGGATATAGAATACTCCCCTGCAATCGCAAAGAGATTCCTAAGCCTTTCAATATTCTTGAGCCAAATCAAGAATCTGAACGCACACTTGAGCATGGGTGTTCTTTGCATTCTTGGGATGAACTCATTTGTCCATAAAAACAATCTTAGGAAACGGCATAGAGATACCAAGAGTCAACCACAAAAATGTTCCTCATGTCTACTTTACAAGCGGGGACATTCCATAATTATTGTAACAGTATGCATTTTCTTTCCAAAAGGGGTTATCTACTAGCTATTTTTTTTTTTGTAATATGCATCTAGCTCTTATGTTAACAGAAAAAACAATATTGTGAAATAAATGCTATTGGCAACAATTTTTTAAAAGAAAATTATTAAATCAACGGCAACTTCTTATAACTTCCAAAAAGAAAACTAAATCTAAAACCTCATTTAGGTTTTTTACAGCTTCGAAACTTAAAATTAAACCATTCAGATTGGCCTTAATTACCTCGTGAACCAGACTACATGTAACTTTCATCAATAGTTCTATAATTTATTGTTTACCAATGATAGTCATTGTATAATGGTTTGAATTTTGACGTTTGCAAGGTTCTTCCCCGACAGCAATTTGTAATATCTGAGCTGGATCTTCTGGTGGTGAAAGGTCAACACTACCTCATGGAAAAGAAAAATGCAGACCATAGTTGCTAGATCAAGTACTAACGCAGAATATTGAATTATGCTTCTTACTTGTTAACTTACTGTTAGAAAAATATTTTCAAGAATCGCTTCAATGTGAGACCTTATCATTTCATCACAAAATCAGAATCTAGCTTGAGCTCTAAGAATTACCTATGTAAAAAGATGGGTGCTTGTGCTATGCTGAGGGTAATTTTAGAAATGCAAACTTGGAAATCTGTATTTAGTCTACTAGCATTGTCAAATTTTATTATTAGAAAAAGTTTAAACTCAACTGTGAAAGAAAGATGAATATATACCATGAGGAAAAAGTTATTGCAGGAAGAGCTTACCGTCAAGGTCAGCTGTCCACCAAGAATAAAAACAGCAATAAAGCTATTTATCTGGGCAAACAACTTTCTTCTTCCTACAGAGCTGCTAACTGTGGTAGCAATCACACTCACTTTCTGCAATAACAGACTCCAAGCTTCAGAGGAAATATTTACAGACCAATCGGTGCTTGAAAATCCAACTTAAATCAAGCAGAAATAAATATAGCTTCAGAAATTAATCATCAAAAATACGTAATGCTCAAATAGTATTAATTAAATTGTTTGTATGGGTTACACATGTATTTCATTAATAGCTTGCTTGCAATAAACTAGAGGGGTTGTTTGTTATTATAAAAAATAAGTAGCAAATCATGCACAATCAAGAATATATAAATTATATATGTATTATTAGAAACAATTTTATTTATTTCCATATCATATCTTTATTATTAGAGGATACCAAATCTCCTCTACTAATTGTATTGATTTTTCTCTCTGGACAAAAATAAAGAATCCATGTTCTCTCAGAAACACACAATTTCAGTTCAGTGTCTCTCTTTCCTATAGTTTAACATCGAATATAGAGCCTTCTTCAAAACCAGGTTGGCCTGGTGCACGCATTGTCTCCCGAGGGTTCTTTTCTTTTTAACAAACCTTTCTCTAGAAACTAATTTTGAATGGGACTTGCTCTAGTTGGATGTAAAGAATGTCTTCATGGAACTTTAGAAGAAGTGTACCTGGAGATTCCCCCAGGATTTGAAACTCATAGTGGAAGGAATAAGCTAGGATTCTTAACAAAAACCTTTACTGATCTTAAGCAATCTCCAATAGCATGGTTTGGGAGATTTAAAAATCAAGGGTTTTCTTAGGATACAAGCAAAGCTCAGGAGATCCTACTTTCTTCATAAAACGCTTCATTACAGGTAAACTCACTATACTACTAGTCTATTGGATCATATGATTATTGCAATAAATGATAAAATAGAAAAATTAGCTCTAAAGAAAAGGTTGGGAGCTCAAGTTGAAATGAGAGACTAGGGAAAACTTGTTTCCAAGGAAGAAGACACTTTGACCCTGAAAATATATAATGATATAGACTCCGTAAGTTCTCTTATTGGTAAAAAATCTACATTTGGGTACTATATGTTTCCTGGAGAAATTATTCTAACCTAGAGAAGCATCTGTCTATGTGAAAAATCCTATTAAAGTTTCTCAAGGCAGATTTCAAAATCTTGTAGAAAATTGATTGATATCCATTTACCAACTTGAGGAGTGATGTAAATAATGGATATTAGCATGGAAAAGGTAGACACTCAAGGTAGCATGGACAAAATGAAACAACCTATTGATGATATGCAACTGTCAAGATCAAGAAAACGTGTAGCTTTTCCTATTATGAAGTGCTCAATTATTGGAGAGTGCACCAATCACCCTTAATGGGAAATCTCATAGATCAACCTTTGGAAACTATTATAACTACATACAGAAGGAGCATATATTGATAATTACAGATATCAAGATCATTTCTTTATAATGGTTAAAAATCTCACATTGACAAGAAATAATATCAAATTGCAGTATATAAGTAGGGGAAAATCTTACCTTACAAGTGAGTTTTGGGAGATTAAGTTAAGCATAAACCCATTTACTAAGATGGTATCAGAGTCTATCCAGCAAGTTGAGCCTATCGTGCGACCAGCTATTGAGCCGCTGCCAAACTACCCACAAATATTTAGTCCTAAGCTTCTGATGTCCAGTTCTCGATGTGTGAGGTGTGTTGAAGATTCTATGTCGACTAGAGATAAGGTCAAATTATAGGTTTTGTGAAAACAAACCTCTCTTTATAAGTCGGTTTTGTGAGGATAATTTAGGCTTAAACTCAATTCCTGTTTTATTCTAGGATTATATTTTTATCATTAGAGCATGTGAAATCTCCTATATTTACTATATTGATTTATTTTTCTAAATACTAAACAAATCACATGTGTTGTTCCAAAGACATGATTTCAGCGTAGTGCTTCTTTTCTCTTATAGTTTGACTTGATATCTAGAACATCCTGAAAATTGTGTTTGATCAATAGAACCACTTTCTCCAAAGAAATTTTTTTGGGACTTAGATATGTTGAGTCCTTCAAATTGGAGGCACTATTGAGTTTGGTCCTCCAATTAAAACTTTTCATTTTTTAGTCCTTAAATTTTGAGAAGTGCATTTTTTAGTTTACGGAGTTAGATGGAGCTAGTGACATTGATGATGCTGAAAACAGTGGTCTACTCAACCTTTTGTCACATGGATTTTAAAAGAAAGAGTTTTTTGAATGTTTTGTACCTAATGCAGACCACACGGTATGTATTTATACTAATTTACATAATCAAATACAATAAACTCTTTCTTAATAATTGGGAATTAAATGCTATTTTCCTAGAACTTGTAACATCAAATGATTAACAAATCTATAATAGCTAATGGCTAATTACATTCTAACACTCCTCCTCGAGTCTGCATATCTGTCATGTGCACCAAGCTTGTTACAAATATTCAAGCTTTACAAAAAATTAAGGTTGTAGACAATGTTGTTGTTGAGAAATAAGAGAATAGGATTTGAGATTAATCTCCCTTGTGTATAAACCACACATAGAGTAATCTATTTATAATAGAGAGATGTACAATTAAAAAGAGTAACTAAAAATAAATAGAGTAAATAGAAGATATTGTTTGATATTGTGATTAACAATATCTAACAATATCTTAATAATATCAAACAATATCTAAACAATATCTAACAGTTGTAAAGATGACGAACATCATTGGAATAAAGTCTCTGGGCTTTGTTTCAGACGTCATAATAGGTAGTAAAATCTTGATAGTGGGGCTATAATTTCCCATCAATGGAGAACAAGAAAATGCTACACAAAGAGGCATCAATTTGCTTCCATCGAGTTTGATTAGAGCTACGAATATCTTTAGCTTGTTTGGTGAAGTGGTTTTTACAACTGTTAGAATTATTACCTATACCTATTGTATCATTAACCCTATGTGTAGGGTGTTGAGTGTGGGAAACTACCTACTGCCATATCTACTATTGCATGTAATCATGCCTAGTATCTTAGAGTAGTCTTTT
>Ga0214545_1004742_pt1 | contig 25257 bp, 9 predicted proteins | sample CNSS4metaG_FD_160064 | JGI IMG/M metagenome (GOLD analysis project Ga0214545, IMG submission 160064) | Root nodule microbial communities from cowpea collected in UCLA plant growth center, Los Angeles, California, USA - CNSS4 | ecosystem: Host-associated > Plants > Roots > Nodule | place: USA... | reverse complement strand
TTAATTTTGTATTAAGGTTTAACGATTAAGTATTTTAGAATTTTTTTAAAACTATTTTTCATATTTTTACTTAAATAAATATTTAACAAAAACTAAATAATATATAATTAAAAATATATATATATAAAGCTGAATGTGTAAAAAAAAAAAAAAACCAAAAAGTGAAGTCGTCAGGCCCAAGGACGACTTCACTTTTAAAATATATAGAAACCGGCTTCTGAGAGCACGGTTTCGCTTTTTGGAAAGAAAAAAAAAAAGAAACCGGTACGGTGGAGGACGACTTCACCTTTAATGTCGTTCTCCACCACGGCGACTTGACCCTATTTTGCAAAAAAAAAATTCAAACGACCCTTTTTTACAAATTCTTGGTCAAAGTGACCCCTTTTTACAAAAAAGCCGCCTCTACTCTGTTCCTTTCCCACCTCGAGACGTGGGATAAGACTGAAAGCATATGTTGTTTCCTACTCCTTCCTTCTTCAACCATCATGACCATGGCCAGCTAGCTACCACCCTAACTATCAAAGACCTTACGTTAACCTCTTGTTTTTTTTTTTCATTTTTTCATTTCATTTTTTTATATACATATTTTCTGAAAAAGGAATAAAACAAAATAAAATAAAAAAGTAAACAAAATATGATTAAAATCAAAATTAAAAACAAAAATAAAATAAAAGAGATAAAATAAAATAAGATAAACAAGATAAAGAAACCAAGATTAAATAAAATAAAACAAGATTAAACTAAATTTAAAATGAGATGAAAATAAATTAGGAATATATCCATAGTCAAATCAATGTTCTCTACTCTTTTGTTTTTTTTATTTCCTCCTCTTCCTAATTATTTTCTGAAAACAAAATTATTTTTTACCCAGACGAAATTAGATGTTGACAATGAGTGATGAAGCCTTCACTTGCAAGCAAGATAAGGCAAAGGAAAGTCTTCACTCCTTGGAGGACAAAAGACCTCACAATTTTGTAGTTGAGACAATATAAGTTTACTTCAAAATGTTTGAATCTTTTACAAGCTAAAGAGCACCCCTTATATAGAGAGAGTTCTAGGTGTCCCTAGGAAATAAAAAAAAGTGCAAAAGGGCTACTTAACAAATATAAAATCCTACATTCTAGAAGGAAGGTTAGATCGAGACAATAAACAAAATGTTTTGTGCATTTCTATGAGGATTCTCGGTCAAGGAAAGAAAGGAGTCGTCCATGGACCATTTGTACCTTCATGGTACAAGTTGTTTTATGCTTTTGTCCTTTCTCTCTTATCACCTTTCCATGTTGTCCAATTATGTTATGCCATGTGGGAGTGCTCTAATTAATCTTCATTAGTGATCATCTTACCCTAACCATGGTTACCCTACAAAGAAAACAAGGCAAACAAGTCAACATGTTGACCTGAGCCAAGTCAACTCTAGCCAACTAGCCAAACCTAGTCAAGGTCAACAAATCAACTTAGGTTGATCTAGCCAAGCAAATGTTAGGGAATTTCAATATAAGGAAACACTAAATAGAGACAAAGAAGAAGGAATAGAAGAGTCCCTTCTAGTCATGCTCCTTGTGATCCTCCTTTTAAGCCCTTTCAAAGTCAGCATAAATGTGATTTGATGTTTTAAAACTTTCCCCACAAGTGCCATGTAATTTGGAATTGAAAATTAAAAAGTCAACTCTTTCAACAAAAGTCTCCCATGGCTTTTTTTGAACACTTGAATGCTATCCTTGATCCTTTTCTCTGCATTAAACTCAAATTTCAAAATGGATGTTAGTCATGTCTTATTAGGGAGTCTTGGCAATTTGACAAGAAAATCATGCATAATTGTTTCACCAACGAGATTACCTTCACTCACAAGGAAAATAAATTTGTTTTTCATCCTCTTTCATCATCTCAAATGGTAGAGGATCAAGTTCAAATGAAAAATAAAAGAGAAGAAGAGAAAAACGAGGACAAAAAAAAAATCCTCAATCGTATGCAAAAGTAATGCTACACTATTACCTAATGAAGAAATCTAACTAAACTAGAAGTTATGCACCTATCACTACTAGATTTCTTATTCTTACTAACTAAAACTAGAGTCCTAACCTTAAAAAAGCAAACCTAAGCTAGTGAAACTAAAAACAAACTAAATATTTTTGTAAACATGCTAAAACCACTCTATTAAGACTAATTCTAAAATAGCAAAGAAATAAGCAAAATAAAAGAATCTACTTTAATATACATTATTTAACTAGAATTATATGCTAAAAAAGACACAATTAACTACCAAAAACATGAAAAAAAAATGTGCTTAACAGTATATTAGTTGTTGTCTAGGCAAATTGATCAGCGTTTTGATTAAGTACCTAGCATGTGTTCTTCTTCTCTTTTCTTCCAAGAGTTGCTACCAGCCTCAACCCTTTACTATCATGTAGAGTGAATTGTTTGGTGTCTCTAACTAGCTTGACCTTGGTGTCATCACCTATCTTTGGGTCTAGATCTTCTAGTTTTGAGATCAAACAAACTTTCTCCCCCTTCTCCTACTTTTGTGTGGTATAAATACCACCCATTAGGCTTGTATTCTAGTCCACGCTTTAAGTTGTTGTTTAGAATATTTTCTTTGTAAAATGTTTAGGACATGGATCCAAGGATGCATGATGATTGGCTTCCTAGAAGATCCACAACATTCCAACATCAACAGGCCATTCCAACGTCAACATGTTTAGGCTGAGAAGCCCAACCTTTTCATGCTACCATCCAATGTCATCTAGCTGCCAACCTATTCATGTAACCCATCTTTCCTTATACTAACGTCCAATGAATCACGCGAGGGTTCTGAAGAGTAGATTGGTGTAGGAGCATGCATGCATTTTCTGTTGGGCTTTCTTTGTTATAAACCCATACATATATTTGAGTAGAGAAGTTTTGTAAGACCCGAGAAAAATAAATAAATATTTATCTAATAAATGTGAGGGCGAGAATCCCTAAGTTCATTAATATGGATAGAGAAGACAATGAGCAATGGTAGCTCAAGTGGTTAAGAGTACTTGACTATTATGAGAAGACTTAGGTTCAAGCTTTGTGTATGTAATTTAATTGTTTTATTATTTTACTAATATGCTTGATCATGGTGTGTGATAATATAATCCTAGAGGTGTAGGATTTATCATAAAACATAAATTGGTTGAATGGTTGTGCAATTGTTTGGTAATTGAGTTAAGGTAGGTTTGAACCTTGGCTAGCATAATTTAGCCTTGACTTATTTGCATTTTATTATTTTTTTTTGGTTCTGCAATGTTAGGGAAAACCTAGAAACCCTAGTAGCCGTCAGAGAAACCAAAGAGGCATGGAATAATTTGTTACACTGTGGCTATCAAAAGGGAGTTTTAGAACCCTAAAAATAGAGCTTAGGAGAGTGTCCAAGGGTGGAGATCAAATGGGAGATCAATTATGGTGTAAGGAAGGATTCTAAGAATACTTTTGGAGCCAGAATTCCAGGTTAGGGGAGCTATCATTTCTTATTTTAAAGATATTATATGCAATTGCGTTATATATTGATGCATGAAAGTTTTCTCATGAATTAAATTTTTGTATCGTTTAACTTCTTGATATATTGAGTTCTCTTTGTGACCCAATCATTACTATGATTATCATAATTCTTCTTTTTTGCTTTTGTGACCCAATCATTGCCATGATTATCATGATTCTTCTTTTTGGCTTGACGAGATATTTAGAGTTTTTATTCTAAATACGGCATATTTAATATTATTCTTCTTATTAATTTTATTTTATTTTACCATTATTATTATTATTTCTATTATTATTGTTGTTATTGTTATTTTTAATATTGTTATCATTATTATTATTCTTATTATTATTATTTTTATTTTATTTTACTATTATTATTACAATTACTATCATTTTTATTTTTTTATTTTTATTGTTTTTTTTATTATTAATATTAATTTCATTTTATTTTATTTTATAATTATATTTATTAGTATTATTATTTTATTTTATTTTACTATTATTTTATTATATTACTTTTATTATCATTGTTTTGTTTTATTGATGATTTTATTATCATTATTATTGTTTTATTATTATTTTATTTTATCATTATTATTGTTTTATTATTATTATTATTTTATTTTATTAATATTACTGTTTTATTATTATTGCTTCATTTTATTTTATTATTATCTTCATTATTATTATTATTTTTAATTTTAAAATTCATTTTATTATTATTATAATTATAATAATAATTATTATTTATATTATTATTATTATTTTATCTCATTAGTATTATTCTTTTGCTATTATTGTTTCATTTCATTTTATTATTATTTTCATTATTATTTTTTTATTTGTATCGTTTTGTTTTATTATTGTTATTATTAGTATTATTATTATCATTATCATTATTGTTATTGTTGTTGTTTTTATTATTATTATTATCATTATTACTATTTTATTGTCCGTGCGATATTTTGGACAATGATTATGTGTTCTTCCTAGTTTGTATATTGTTTGGTTGGCCAGAACTGTCTATTAGGTATAACACTTTGTTTTGATGGTTTTATGTGGATTTATTATGATTCTCCAAGATGTATAAAAACAAGAATATGGTTGTGTTTGATGTATGACCATGTGATATTGTATAGTTGAGTTCAACTTAATGATATGAAAGTCTATTTACTTGCCATGGATGCATGTTTTTGCGTGAACTGAGTGGCTTGTGTAAATAGATTCACCGAAAGCTATTCTAGAGTGTCAAATACCAGTAAATTACTAGTTAGTGGTGCAGCGTCAAGCGGAATGATGTAAACCGCTAGGAGATAGGCCACAAAGTGAACTCTAGAGTAAAACAGTGGCAGTGGCCATTGGACGTGTGTGGCGCTTGGCGGCACAGTTAGTTCCGTCAAGTGAAATTGGTGTGGCAGAAGCACTAGAAGGCACCAAACGACGTGAGATTGTGTGCCAGACGGTTTTGGGTGTATAGTTGGATTGAGAGGAGGATTTCTACACTGCTTTGGATGGAGGTCATGATGTGATGCTTTTTCTGAGGGACTAATTACGAGTGTAACTTGTATTGGGGTAACACGTGGCCACTCAAGATTGTAGCCTGGTAGTTTTAGAAGTCCAGTGGAGTGTGCGAGATCGTGGCTCGTACAACGAGGTTTTGGATGATTGCTCTTTTCAGTGCATCTGATTGAATTTGGTAGTCTGGGGACAACTACGGACTTCGGTTCGTTTTGGGGAACTCCACTTGGTGTCGTGGATTGTGGCCGTGACAATTTATTCCCGTGTGTGGACTATTAAGTGGTGGCCTGTAGTCGAAGGGGCGAGTAGACACTTGTGCAGCAAAGATCGATCAGTGTACTCATCAAAGAGCGTAGAATCAAGATGCGTCCAACATAATGTTTGGAAGGGGAGGATTGAGAATTTGGGTACGAACACGGGTCATGGTTATGGAATGCTTTAATTATGTCATGTTGTATTTATCTTTCTTGTATTTGAGCTCACCCTATCTGTGTGTGTTTGACGATGATCGATGATCATGTAACTCGTTACATGGGAGCAGATGTTGATGCATACTTAGAGTCGGAGAGGGGGCCAGCTTGGGAACTTTTCCATGGATTTATTTTCTATGGATTTTCATATTTTATTTGTAATCTTTTTACACTAACTGTTTGGATAATTGTAAGCGTAGAACACATTTATGGATTTGATCTTTTGGCGCGTATAAACTAAACTTTTAATTTTCCCGCATTTTTGGGAAAATAATTTATTAATAAATGGAGTTTAATAGTATTTCTTTTATTTTTTAATTCTAAATAAGTAATATCCGGCCAGGATGTTACAAGTTCAAATAGGCATGACACATGGAAAGGATAAGAGGGTTCCAATTCCACACAATCTTGGTAGCCTAGCTACTAGGGTTCATCGCCAAAGAGGGCCACTCCTCTTCTATCATTCGGGTTCATTAAGACAGCCATGGCTTTTGTTCACGTTTTCTTTGCTACCCTTTGTCTTTATAAATAGGCATAGTTACCACTATAATGTTATCTTTTGATGAATTAAGATGATATTTCCTTTTTTTAGAAGCTCAAACCCTAAACCTTAGATGAGGTTTTCACCTCTTAGGTTTCCAAACACGATGAGAATCCAAGAGGTACTGGAACAAGAGAGAAGCATTCATTCACTAAGAGTTTGTTCGTATTTTGCTACGAGTGAAGTTCGATTTTCCATTACAAGCTCTTAGTAAATCGATTTTTTTTGCAAGATCTGTAATCTTCTTCGAGGATTAATCAATTTTCCACCGATTGGAATCTTCTTCAGGAGATCACCATGGAATTAAATGTCAATCATGCCTCTATTGATGTTGAAAGGAAATTCATTACTAGATGGGTTGTGTATACAATTGCATTGAGGAGATTTAAGGAAGGCCTTCCTAAAAGGATGTTGTGATATGTTCTAGCATTCACCACCAAAAATTGAATGGAAGCCATCTTGGGGTGACCTTCCTCTTCGAACTTAGTGTACAAATCGATGAAGCCTTTAGTGTTAAGCCTTTCCCTCGAAAAAACAGACTATTTGTTCATCGCAAGGGTGAATGTCGTTTTTAGAAAGTTTCAACTTCTTGAACGTCTTCCAATAGAGAATGTCAACCGATCTACCTTTGTCAACCAATGTTTTATTGACCACGAAGTTTTTTATCCTAATTGTTATGACCATGGGGTCGTCCTGTTTTGGATTTATGGCCTTTAAATTTGCATATGTGAAGGTGATAGGAGGCATCCTTCTTCTATATGACACAATGAAAACAATAATTGATTGTATTGCTCACAATTGTCTTGTTTGGACTGATGTCGAATATTCGCCTCCCGCAAATCTTCAAGAGATGGTGTTGATCAACCCCTTTAGTGGAGGCTTGGGTTATGTGTGTCTTTCTTTGTTTGTTGTTGGATTTTTTCTGGCCCAATTTTCTCTTTGATTATCAACTCTTCTAGGCTCATATTGGGAGCCTTCACTCTCGTCCCTTTGGACAAAATGTCTAAGATGTCCCACCTAGAAAAGCTCCTCAATCTTATGTTTAAGCACCACACATTCATCAGTGGTGTGGTCGTAATTACTATGATACTAGTAGTGCCTTCTCATATCTGCATTATGTGGCATTAACACCTTTTTGGCGCTTCCAAAAAGTTTGTATGGAGTTCCTTTTCTATGACCTTAAGCAGGGTGTATCGAAGGAACTTGGTAGTTTTTGGTTTTCAGTCACTAATTCCGCCCTTATGCGTGGCATCAGGGTCAAATGGTTCGTTTTTAATCGACTTTGTCTCAATCCTCATTTTATTTCAGAAGTCTTTCAACTCTTCAAACTACATGAATTTGTTCGCTTTCTGCTTCAACTAATCTAAGTTAGTTGCTGGTTTCATAAACAGGTAACCTATAAAGGTCTTGGTTGTAAAGTCGTGACCATGTGATGTAAAGCTACTTCTAGATTCAAATTTTTGATGTTGAGCGCCAACTTCCCGAAAACATTCCATAAAGGCACGTACCACTATGTTAATGTAATCGATCCAAAACAGGGGAAACTTGGTGAACCAACTCAATACGACTCCTTTGAAGGAGATGGGAAACACCCTAGACTTGACGACGTCATTTTTTATTTATAGGCTGACTTTGGTAACATAGACATCAATGTGCTTATGTAAGTTTGAGCTGCCATCATATTGGCCTATAGTTAGAGACTTACAATTGCTTGGTAGAGGGGTTTCCATGATTCCATTGATAAAGTGGGAGCCTATGACTCCTTAAAGGGTGGGGAAGGTGTTAATTATACCACGACTTTGTCGGTTAGTGCCATAGCCACTTTCCTCTACCGTCTCGAGTACATTTTGACTACGTGATGTCGTGTTCTACGTTGGCATAATGTTATGTTGGCTCTTCTCATGTTCCAATTCCTCCAACTTGCTCTTCATTCTCGCATTTTCCTCTCTCAAGACATTTGTCTCCTCAACATTTTGTTTCTTGAGCTCGATGAGCTCCTTTTGTAACTCCACAACATGGCCATCTCATATGAGTTATTTTCATGTTCTCTTCCATTAGTAATCTTACTTCTCGCAACTACCATAAGTTTCTTTCTTCATAGAGAATATCTCGATCCCACAGTGAGCGCCAAATGTTCTTACAAATTGAAATTCCCTCTATAAGAGACTCCTCCACACTCTTCGGTCTTCACGCCAAGATGTTCCCACTTCATTTCCAGGTAGCTAAGATGTACTAAGTCTAAGATATTGCCAATGTTTGAGATGAGGGTGTGCCTGCAAAAGACACTCCTACACCTAAATCATGTATGTGCTTTGGATGGTAACAAATGTTGTAATGCATAGTATTTATTTCGTGAACAATGCTATTCATAATGGATTTTTGGATTTTTAACTAGTTAGGCCTAGGCTGCCTAAGTGATTACCATTCTTGAGGATTTTAGGGTTTCGTTAATTCTACTTAGGTCTAAAATCTCCTTGTCAATTATGTTTGATCCTTATTAGCTTTTGTCGAAATGTTGAATCCTTATTACCCTAGACAAGATATTTAATCATTGTTAACCCTGACAAAAATGGTGACATGGAATTGATAGGGAACCGTAGCCAAGTGACTAAGCCATGAGTCTACAAGACTTCTATTCGTCGATTGGAATCTGATCGATTCCTACAACGCCACACCATTCCTCCCATATTTTTTTACTTAGTGGATAGAACGGGGATCGAAGGTTGCTCATTCGTACTAGTGTAGTGGATTAACTGCATTAGTTTTCCATCCTTACCATATTCTTATTCCTTAGCACAAGCACAAACTTGGTCTTATATAATCCATGATATGTATTCTTATTATTTGAATTAATATGAATACCTTCTCAATACCATTTTTTTCCTGACTTAATAATCTTCCTATGTTTTTCTTAATTCGCATATTGTCATTTGAGTTTACACAATTTTTTTTCTCTTGTCAATAGTATTTTCACTATGTACTTAAAAATAAATATTGTCATATTTTTTTTTAAATTACATATATTTATTCTCCACCATTTGTTTATCAACCTTTAATATTTCACTTTACATTTCTAATAAATAAAATACCATGAATAATATACCAATCATAAAAATGCAAATACTTTTTCTTCCAAAAAGTAGTTTGACCATTTTCTTTAGAACGCAACTTGATAAATAAAACTCATCAATGGAAGTATTTATGGAAATATAAGAATTTATCGTTTATCTTTTAATATAGTTGAAAACATTTATTAAATAGTATTGAATACACTTTGACCAATATAAAGTTCAATTATCATGCATAGTTCGAGTGACATTCTCTTAAAAGAATTACATTAGTATGTGGTTATATATAAGCCATATCTTTTAAGAATGTTATATTTATTAGGGTTAAATATATTTGTACTCTATAAACTTAATGCAAAATTAAAATTTGTTAGTTCTTATCTTAAACTTTGATACAATTTAGTCTTTTAATTTTAAAAAGGATGAGTATAATCTTCTTAATCCAATGATATTAATTTTTTTTCGGCCTTCCAAATTGATATTTGTTCTAAGATGTGTCAAAATGTATAAATAACTCAAATATTAACTTGAAATGTCATATAACATGTCAAAAACATTTAATGCAATTGAGTTAGAAAAACTATATCAATTCATTTTTAATGTTTAAGAACAAAATTATATCAAAATTTGAAACGATTCTAATTTCACATTAAAATTTAGGTATTAAACATACACTTAATCCTATTTATCATTAAAGCTGTTAAAGTAAAGAGTTGTTTATATTTTTAAATCGCTGGACATTAGACCATTTGAATATAAGATTTTGTGATATCTAATTTTTTAATAATTAATTTTGCACCACAAAACTCACCACTAAGATTTCTTGACATGATTTACTTAAATTTACTGAATATAGCACTTTCTACTCAACAAAAAATTATAACTAATAGATGTCAAGTATTACTTTTTCTACTTATAAGTCTAACAACGAAATACAATTTATTTTTGATTGTAGTCACGTAATTTATAGTATGAGACAATTGAAACAACCTTCAAAAACATTTATGATGAATGCATTATCTAGCTAGACATTGACATTGATGTTTTATGATGTTAGTAGTGATTTGATCATAATTTTTAATAATTTGGTCGTAATATTTATTTACTCGTTCATTTGAACTTTTCTTACATTGATTAACTCGTTTCAAAATCTATTAGTAAATTAATCGTCTGTCATATTAAAATCAAAATTAGTGAACACATGCTATTGTTTGTTTGCAATGAATTAAACCGCTAGATAAATTTTGAAATATTAAAATGCTTTTAGGTCACTAGATTAGTGGCTAACCTTCATTAAAATATTGAAATGTTTCGGTTGTTATTTATCGGTATAAAATGGTAAGAGAACTCATTAAAAAATAAATTGACATGTTTAAACAAAGTAGGTATCAACCGATAAATTAAATCTAAAAAAAAAATTGAGATATAATGAGAAGCGAGGTGAAGTTAAGTTAAGGGATATGAATATATTTATTATGATTTAACTTTTTAAAATTTTATTTACATTTTGATTAATATTCCTGTCACAGATACTATATTTTTCCTCTTGTTATTCCTATTTTGCAATTAAGTATTCAAATACATTTAGTAAGTATATACTTCAAATATATTTCTAACATTTTTAAATGTTAAGTATTAAAAACACTAACAAAAATTTGGAGGCACCAATATTTGATGGTACAATTTTAGTACAGACCAAATTTTGAAGGTAAAAAGAAATTTATTTTTACTTTTTGCACTATTTCATATTTGTAATTAAACATTAAATACAAAATAAGGTTGTGAATTTTATGATTTATTTAGCTATAGTCCAAAATATTGTTAAACTTTATAATGAATTAGATATCAGAACTTTGAACATAAGAGCATGAATTAAAATTTAGATCTTCTACATTTAGAAAAATAATAATATATGGGAAAATAATTATTATAAAATTAAAATTAAAGATGTTACACTTTACGCATGTTAGTGATATATATTCTTATTATTTGAATTAATCTTAATATCTTGTCAGTACCTTTTTTTTGAGTTGATAATCTTCCTATTTTTTTCTTAATTCGCATATTGTCATTTGAGTTTACACGTCTTCGTTTTGCTCTTCTTAATAGTATTTTTACTCCTTACTTAAACATAATAAATACTTTCATATTTTTGTTACATAAATTCATTGTCCACCATTTGTTTATCAACCTTTATTTATTTCACTTTACATTATTTCTAATAAAAAGAAGAGACCATGAATAATATATTAATTATAGAAAAAAAACAAATACTTTTTGTTCCAAAAAGTATTTTGACCATTTTCATTAGAATGCAAGTTGATAAATAAAAATCATCGATGGAAGTATTTATGAAAACATAAAGAATTTATCGATTACCTTTTTAATATAGTTGAAAACATTTATTAAATAGTATTGAATACATTTTGACCAAAATTTAAAGAGAACTGGTTGGGAAGACTTTTTAGAGAGAAAAGCAAACTTTAACCTTGGCATGATCACTTATTGTTCCTACACCATGAAATAAGTAAAAATAGAACTAATCATAAATATGATTTCAAAGCATATATGATAAAAAAAAAAAAAAGTCAAAGAGAAACTACCATGTCACTCTACCTACATGGATGCCACCAACATATCCTAACTTACAGCAAATATGTCTAAAGTATAATTCTTATATTGAAAACATGTCCAAAATATTTTACACGAAACTTTGATTTTATGCAAAAGGAAAGAGAAAATAATTAACTAGTTAGAAAAAAAGGACAATAGATGACATCATCAAATAACTAATGTACAAGTTATCCAACTAAGGAGGATACTATCTGATAAATGTTGTGTTAGACAATTAATTTCACAAAAAACACTTGGCTTCCACATTAGGAAAAAGAACAACATTGCACATTAATGAAGTCATTGACCAAAACCATGGGCGTATATATATTCCACCCTTGCCCATGGCCCCACATAGTTTTTCTCCATATTCATAATAAATAGAAAAGAAAAAAAAAAGTTTGACTCCTTATTTAAGGGAGCTCCAATATACTTTATGAAAATTGGTCAACATAAGCTTGTGTCCTTATCCGTCAATTTACCCACGGTTTTATTCCTTGAATACAACATGTGTCACAAATGACACCATTTGAAATGACTCATGTTGTTACATTACCTTATAGAATTACCTTTATACTCTTTGTTTTCGCAACCAATTACAAATTTCACATCGCATAGTTCCCATGTCATTATTCTTTTCATGCAGTGCTATCATAAAGCCTCAGATACTGCCAAGGTAATAAGTCCCCACCCGAAATTATTAAAAGGAAAAAAAGAAAAAGAAAAAGAAAAAACCGTGGGATAAAAGAACATCAATACCAGGAACATTTGATTACCAACCTGGCTAGTTTCACTTGGTGGGTTGGTTGGTGTTAATATATATATATATATAGAGTCCCTTAAACTGTTCTTTCACACACTCATCAGAAGGCAGCATGAAGATTAGTTGTAATGGGTGTCGCATTCTTCGCAAAGGTTGTACTGAGGACTGTGTCATTAGGCCATGTCTTGAATGGATAAACTCTTCTGAGGCACAAGCTAATGCCACCCTTTTCCTTTCTAAGTTCTATGGTCGTGCCGGCTTGCTCAATCTCATCAATGCTGTCCCACAACAACATCGAACTGGTGATTTTCCCTCACAATTATACCATTACTCCTTTAATTAAAATTTGGTATTTCAAACATTTACTTTTCTTTTTTTTAAATCTATTTGTGATTACAAATAAGTTTGGTATTTGTGATTTGATCCAATATTATTTTTGGTCTTAGAAGTAGTTTGCATGACACTTTAAATACCGAAATAAAGTGGCTAAGATCGAATTTCAGGACCAAAAACAAAACAATCAGGATTTAACGGGTTAATAAAGCAAGGAATAACAATAAATATTGATGAAAATACATTTTTCGTGTCATTTGTTTCTAGTTATAACACTACAATGACCGTATATTTTTTTTACAATGAATAATAGGATGAGAAAGAATTTTGTCTATATATATAGTATGATGCAAAGAGTTATTCTACATCAATTTTTGGGTGTGATTTGGGAAATATTTTGAAAATAAAAAATTATATTAATTGCTTACCTCGTGAAGAAAATGACAAGAGTTGTAAATTTCAGATGTTTTCAAGTCACTAATGTACGAGGCCTGTGGGAGAATCATAAACCCAACATTTGGATCAGTTGGGTTATTTTGGAGTGGTGAGTGGGCCCAATGCCAAGCTGCTGTTGACGCGGTGCTAGCTGGGTCCCAGATCAATGTCATGCCAAGCGACCGTGGTTCCAAACTCCTTGACATACGTCATGTGTCCAAAGATGCGAACATGGACAAGGTGAAAGGAAAATCTAAGAAGCACAAAACGACCGAGGATGTTACCATGCCAATGTCACATGTGGGTTTGGTCAACCCAGCTACATTATGGAAACCAATTTTAAGCCATGAGCCAAGACGGTTCGAGGGTGGTAACGGGGAAATAGTGAAGGCTGACAAGCCAAGAATAAATGGTGGAGCCAATAATATTGATTTGGAGCTCACTCTTGGCTAGACTAGGCTTCTCTTGATATGAAGTGCTGCTACCAAACCAATAAAATGTAATAAAAAAATAATGTGTTTAAATTTTGTTTTTCTTTTTTCTAGAAGAAATGTAGAAAAGGAGCATTGGACATTGTCAGATGTAAATGTTGGTGGGTGTTTTAATTAAGTGTATATTGGTTAATGGAGCAGATACTTAAATTTAATAAATTTCCTTTTTTACCAGTTAAAATTATTTATGATCTTAAAAGTCGTGTATTAAAATATTTCCATCATTTAATCGTATAGGTATATTTTAATGATTTATTTAAGATAATAAATGCTCTTGGTTAATATTCTATTGACCAAGTAAAATAATTATTTTTTATATTATATATATAAAAGATGGGCAAAAAAAAAGAAGAAAATAAAGGAAAATAATAGTTTATAACACGTCCTTTATTACTTACACTTTGGACGTCTTTGACTGGCCAGGTAAATAATTTTAATCACTTTTGGATTTAAATTTCCGTAAATTATCTTTTGTCTTTAATATAAAACATTGTATACTAGATGAATGAAAATATTAAATGTTGGGTTTTCTATCTTTCCACGATTCATAGAGATTTATTTTGAGAAAGGGTCTTATATAAATTCTATTTTGTATATAACAAGTTGTCTAATTGTTTATGCTTAAAAGCGTTTAGGAATAGAATTCACATTTAACATTGTTCTTGTCATTTCTTAAAAAGCTCTATTTTTCATCTCTAAAATATCATTTTGTTGTGGTGTTCTTAGAGTTGAAAGTTATAGGTAATACCAAAGGTTTCAAAAAGTTCATAAAAATATTTTCATTTTAAATTCCCCACCATGATCATTTTTCGCATAAATAATTTTTAGGCCTTTTTTCATTTTGAACTTGTTTCACGAACTCACAAAAAGACTTTATAAGACCTATCATTATGTCTTAAGCATTTAACCCATGTCCATCTAATCTAGTCATCTACAATTACTAGGCCATATGTTATGTCACTTAGAGACTCAATGATGTAGGATTAACTTGATTCCTTTTAAGATTAAGAATATGGTGATAGTTGATTAAGAAAACCTAATGAAGATTCCCACTAGACATTAAGATAGCAAGTTACCTAGATGTGAAAGTGCACTTCAAAAGGCTCTAAAGAAGAAGGGCAAATGATTGATTCATAAAGCAAAATCATAAGATGAAAGGGAACATAATTGCCGAATTAAAACAAAGAGAAGTGAAACATGAAAATGGAAAGAGAAGGAATGGAAAAATGTGAGAATCACGCCACTACAAGGCTTGGCAAAAGCCATGGAACCTTGAAGATGAGTGTTAAGTGTCGTCACTTGAGTCTAGCTCAAGATAAGGCTTAAAAGTCTCACTCTCAAAGGAAGATACTCTTACAAAGGTTGAAGACAAAGGTGTATATAAATTCCAAAATGATCAACCCTTTTACAAGTAGTAGAGTACCCCTTATATAGAAGTGTTTAGGGGTCTCTAAGTAAAAAGCCATAAGTCTCAAAAGGATTACAATGCAAATAATAAACCTTATAATCTAGAAGGTAGGTCAAATGGTGCACACTAAGGCCTTCTAGAAAGACTTCTCAGCCAAGTCATGCAGAACATGTTCTAGATGTTTCTAGAACCCTTCAAGGTGGATCCTTGACCAAGTCATGTGGTCCCTCATTCTAGATGTTTCCAGAGTGCCTTACTCATTCTCTTTCTTCCACATGTGCTCTCCACATGTGACAACTAGTCTCCATGTGCGCTACCTCTTTAATTGTCCTACAAAACAAATAAATATGTATTAACATGTTGGCTTAAGTTAAGTTAATAAGTCAACCCTAGGTCAAGGTCAACAAGTCAACTAAGAGGAGTCAACAAAGCCAACTTCATGGAAATCAAACTGGAGAAATGCTAAATAAGGATAGAGATGGAAAGGCCTCCCCTTTTGTCATGCTTCTTGTGATTCTCCTTGGGATGGCTTCCATGGTGCTGGATGTGGTAGTCATGTCTTCATCACTCAATCCTTGTTAGTCTAAACATATCAATAAGAATCAACTCAATAGGTCTTTGTGTCAAAATATCATGTATAATTTTGAAAGAAATTTTAACTTGTTTTCCCTTTACACATGATTCACAAACGAGATTATCATTAAGTGACAAATAATTCAAACCTCTTACAATACGTTGTTTGTTCTTCTTTGAGAGAATTCTAAAGTTTATATTGCCACATTTCATGTGCCATAAGCGAACCAAATTTACTGGAATATCATTTCCCAAGAGACTCGTGCAATACCAAATAACTGCATAATTAATAACTAATACAAACTAAAGAATTGTTCCATAATTTGAGATTATGTGCAAGAAAGTAAATTGAGGCATAAATGATAGCCTCCTATTCAAGCTAGATTGGGCCAAAGCATGAAGATGAGTTTATAACTGGATGGTTGGTGCGAAAGTAATTGGGAAAAGGAAGAAGTGTCTCGGTTTGGATGATGTTATGGTGTGATGGAGGTGTGATAAGTGTGATAATTACCTATTATTTACACTTCTTAGAAGCTCTTAATTGACTTTTATTCATGTATTTTTTGTGTTAATCCCATGAAATAATTTAGGATTTTGTTATTTTATTCAAAAAGCAGGTTTACTTTGATGTTTGTGGACTTTTGTAGAAAAAAATGGAAGATTGAAGAAAAATCACTAGTAGCTGCCTGAGTCACTCGCCCAACTACCTAGACGTGCTCGCCCAGCGACCAAGACTCACTAGCCCAGCGAGGAAGGCTTGTTAGCGCAGCGAGAATATATGCTGGCTCAGCGAGTTTTAGTTTTTGCTTAAACATTAAAAGTGTCGAGACTCAAACAGAAACGCAGTTTTGGTGGGAGGAACACTACTAAAACTCAAGACGAAGGCAGAGACACTTTTGGAGCTTAAAGGATTCATCTTTCTTCATTCATTCTACCATTCCAACTCCATTTGTGCTCTAGATGTATAGGAGTAGCTAAACTACATTTCATTGGGGTTGAATGTAATGTACCTAAATTCATTGTAGTTTCATATATGCAATAGAATCTCTTTCACTGCTTTTGTGTTCTATCTACATTATTTTCGTGCATGATGGAATATCTATGCGTTTTTGTGGTATCTAATCATTGCAAAGTGTTTTGGAACCCTAGATGGATAGAACAACCTAGAGGTTTGGTTCTAGACATAAACCAAAGCTTTTGGTCATTCTAGACATCGTTTTTAATGTCTCTTTTGTGTTTAAACATCTAAGGGATTAGTGTTTTTACATAAAAGTTCAAAACATGCCCCTAAGGGATTAGGGCTTGAATACCTTTGATGTCAATGCTTGAGTAGATGAGAGATATATATTGTGAGATGATTGCTTAGAGTTTTGGTCATGAATTCCAACCCCAATGAGTCTTTGCCTTGGTTATTTTATCACTTTAAAGTTTAGAAATATTTATGTTTTCACTTGTTTCGAATTAATCTATGGTTACATTTAATGCTTGAATTAGTAAGTACACCTAGTTAACTAAACAAACGCAATTCTCATGGGAAAACGATACTTGGACTTACCATTTTTATTACTTGCATGACTTGGTACACTTGCAAAAGTCTTAACAAGGTGTTTGATGGTTCTCTTGAAAGGTTGGGCCAACTCTAGAGAAGGGTGGCTAGAGGATACCACATGGGACAAGAATGATGGCACAAAATTTTGGTAACATTTCGTTATATATCTCAAAGTGATTTTACAGGGGGAGACACCTCTTGTGAGGTCTTGACAACTCTACATTAATAGCTTTGGCAACACTCATCAATCTACCCCTTGCCATAGGATGCGCAACGTGTAGACTACATATTCGTGCTTTAATATCATCACGAAGTCCATAATGTTAGCACAAATGATTTGTTGCTTGAAGATTTGATGAAGATACACGAAGCCAATATTGTATTGGAACGTGATGAAACTATCTTAAATTGATGAAGATGTGAAGACTTAAAGTTTCATATGTTGATCAAGCTTGGAGTGTGTGCTGAATTTGAGTTTTACATGAAGAACACAAAGCTTGAAGATTGGTGCTCATAATGTAGACCATTTCGCATTATATAGATGTCTAGGGTTTGGTTGGTGTCTTTCAACCTGTTGAATTGGTTTTTAACATGTTAAATGGTTTGCTACAATAGTTTTATTTGGTACATATTCAACCAGTTGAATTATTTTTTAATCAGCTGATTTCACTTAATCAACAGATTGAATGGAAAAATCAACTTATTGAATAAGCTAATAGATTGGCTATAAATTCAGGTTTTTTTAAAGAAATAGGGGAGACTTGTCATTTTGAGCGCGAAATCATTCAATATTTTGGGAAAAACTCTCTCTTTCTCTCTAGATCTTACAAAAGTGCAACTATTGGTGATTGATCTTTGATCTTTCTTGAAGAAATTTTGCTTGGTTTAGGAACTTGGAGAAAGAGGTTTGGTTGGCTTGGGAGAGCATTCATTCAATTTTGATCTTTCTCAGGTTTCTAGGTGTTGCTTAGTGGTTTTCCAGGTATGCAAGTGTGATCTTGTTGTGCTTTTCAAGATTCTTATGGGATTCAAGAGTCTTAGTTTGTGTTTTTGCTTATTTTAAAAGTGTAATATTGTGGATTGTGTAAATCTTTTGAAATAGTGCAAGTCAGGCTCGGGTTGCCTTGACAAATAGGATGTAGCTCAGATTTGAGTGAACCAGTATAAAAACTTTGTGTCCTTGTGCTTGACTCTATCACTTCTCTCTTGATTTATGTTTTAAATACCTTTTTGGTCCCAATTTTCGTGAGCTTTGTTTCATTTGGTCCTCATTTTTTCGAATTGTTTAAATTGGTCCTAATTTTTGTAATTTGTGTTCAATTTGATCCTTTTTGCAAACTCCATTTAAATTGTTAACAGAAGTGAACAGTAACTGCCACTTGTGACTCCGTGCTTTTTTTAATTTTTATTTTTTTAAATGTTTTTTAATTTTAAAAAGTTGTCCACGTGTCAAGCCAACATTATGACACGTGGCAGTATCTCGTGACTTTTTTTTTTGTCCCAATTGTTGTTAATTTTGTTCACTTTAGTCCCAACTTTCTTTATTTTTGTTCAATTCAGTCCTAATTTTGTCTCTATCCAAAATGACCAAATTAAAAAAATTAACGAAAATTTTATTCAAAATTTTATTTTTATTAAAATCCCCATTTATTTTAAATATTTCTTTCATTATTTTTATACCGAACCTAACTATATTTTTGGAGGGAAGCTATTATACATGGGTGATTTTTGGTACATTTACAAAATAGGGTTAAAGTTAGTTTAAAATTAGAGGAAAAATTCTTCATTGTTTTTAAAGTTAGAAAAAAAATTCTTCATTATTTTTTAAATGATTCAGTACAACACTTATATAAAAATTAAATTTGGTCAATTTGGAGAGGAGCAAAATTGGGACTGATTTGAACAAAATTAACGAAAATTAGGACTAAATTGAACAAAATTAACGAAAATTGGGACCAAATTGAATATAAGCCACGAGATACTGCCACGTGTCACAATGTTGGCTTGACACGTGGACAACTGTTTTTAAAATAAAAAAATTTTAAAAAAATTAAAAAAAATTAAAAAAACCACGGAGTGACACGTGACAGTTACTGTTCACTTCTGTTAACGATTTAAACAGCATCTGCAAAAAGGACCAAATTGAACACAAATTACAAAAATTAGGACCATTTTAAACATTTCGAAAAAATGAGGACCAAAGGAAACAAAGGTTACAAAAATTGGGACCAAAAATGTATTTAAGCCTTTAAAGTTTCAAGAATTTTGAATTGTATAATATTTTAACTATTCTTGTGTGTTTTGGCACGACCTAAGGCTTGGCTCATATATGTATTGCTTATTTGAATTAATCTTGATAAGTCTTTCAAGCTATTTTTTAGTTAAACTGTAAATTTGAAATTCTGCATAATTCCTAGTATTTCAATAGACTATTATGATATTTTCATTTGTTGATTTACACTACACTATTAACAGTTTAATGAAATCAGCCTGTTGTCCCATTTTTAATCAATTGAAAGTGTGCAGTCTAGTAGCATTTGCATTCTCATCTCGTGGTTGATCTGATTCAATTCAAAGGTGTTTTAAGTTTTCAAAAGTAACCAAAATTTTATAAAACCAATTCAATCCCCCTTCTTGGCTAATTACCCATTTCAATATTCATGCATAAGAGAAATACAAGAAATATTATTCTTCACCAAGCTTGGGTAGTTATGCAATTCAGCATTCAAACTGACTTATGTAGTCCTCCATGGTATTTGTCTAATGAAGGGTCATTAGTTGATGATGTGGATAAAGATGATGAAGAGCTTGTTGAAGAAAGAGAACATGAGAAATAAGGAATTCAAACATGAAGCATGGCTAAAGAGAATAAAGAAGAAGAAATTAAAGAGAAGTATCATGGAAGGCTCACGAGTGGGAAACTCAAAGCATTAGAAGAAGAGATTAAAGGAACTATATATAAATAAATAATAATTTGAGAGAAGATTAGAACTTGAGGGAAGGAAGGATGAATCTAGAAACTAGGAGTATTCCAAGTTTATAGATGCATTCACCTACCTTAGGCTCCCCTTCAATATATCTAGTTAATTTCTCCTTCCTTTAGGCTCTCTTTCATTGTACCTTGACATTTCTCAACCCACCTTAGGCTCTCATTCATTGTATCTAACCACTTCATCATGCATTTCCTAGATTTTAGGAACTAATACATGTAACTCCCCAATTTCAAGGGATTAACTTAGATAAACATGATTAGAGAAGTTAACTCTTGTTTACTGATAAGTCCCTTATCTCTAGAGTTTTTCTTAGCTAATTGTGTTGTTTTTGGTAGGTTTAAGATGTTAATTAGGAGTTATTAGCTTAGAATTAGTTTAGTTAGGTTTTTAGTCCAGTGTTACAAAAGTAGCTTAATTAGATCTTTTTAAGTACATTTTTAGTGTAAACTTTAGAAGTACTATTAGGATAGTCTAGTTTAGCATACATGATAGAAGCATAGTTAGATTAATTGCATCTTAGTTTACATAAATAGACCTAGGACTAGAGTTTATGGTCTAGTTTAAGAGTCATTAGGAAGAGTCTTAGTGTGACTAACATCAATTTGGATATTTTTTTTAGTATAATGAGGATAAAAGATTCAAGGATAGCATTCAAGAGGTCAGAGAAAGCCATGGGAGAATCTGAATCAACAAAATTTCATGAAAATGCTACTGAGTTGAATTTTTGCTAAATAGTTAACTTTTCACAATTGACATCAATTGACATGGCATCTATGGGAAAAGCTTAGGAGCACTTAATTACACTTGTGCTAACCTTGAAAGGATGAAAAATTGGTTCATATCTACATTGAATTTTAGATTTTAATTGATGTTTGTATATTTAACTAATATAGTGTAGTTTGTGATTTTAGTTGTACTTTTGCATTTGTTTACTTACTTTGCAAATTCTGAATCCAAAAAGGCCAACTTGGCAATGTTTCAAAGTCATTCCTAACACCAAAGGGAGCTGCTGCTGAGATGAAGGGTTGAAAGGAACCAAACCAAAAGTTACCCTTGGAGGATGCACGTGAAAGGCTTGGAATTGGAATTAGAGATGAGTTGTCAAAACCAGCTGGTTGTGCTACTTGCTATAGGAGGTGAAGGAGCTCCAATGGACACAAGGATACACCTTAGGTGACTTGATCCAAGGAGTAGCTACAGTTGGACAACTTGCTACCTAGGTGGTTGGTTAAGATGAGTTAGTTAATTAATCTAGTTAGGAGTTAGCTTAGTGTTAGAAGGGAGCTTTTAGCGGTTAATGCAACCTGTAATAGGCAGTCTTAGGGGCTGAAAAATGATGTAGATGCAACAACACATGCACACGTTCTAACACCAATCATACACACCACACTACACACCATTCATTCATTCTTGATTCTACGCTCCTATACTACCACACATTTTTCTTATTTTCTCTTCTCTGTTTCTGTTGTGTTTCTGCATATTTTCTTGGATTGCTTGGATTAGTGACTACACAATAAACATTGGACCAAGATTTTTCCTCATTTGTACTTTTGTAAGTTTCCCCAATTGTAAACATGTTTCCATTGTTACTTTGAGTTAAATTTTGTCTTCATATTCGATTTCTCAATTTTGTAAGTTTTCTTTCCATTTCTCAATTTCTCAGTTTTTTTTCTTTGCTAAACTGATTCACGTATGAGCTTTAAGTGTTTGAGTTGTGTTGATTCATTTTACTATTCGATTCAATCTATAAACATGTTGAATTCCATAATATGCACAATCATCTAACTCTTATCAAGTGTCTCTTGATTAGAATCATATGCTCAAGCAATTAAGTCTGCATTCGTGACTTTCAGCTCTACAAAACATTTACGCACACACTGTTTCATCTAATTTCATTTGCTAATTCCATGTTCTTTTGTTTCTTATGCTTGATTTCATTTTTAATCCAATTTTGATACTATACGTGTTGTATTCGAGGCATTTCTACATAAAATTCGTGATTTGTTATGTTTAATTTCCCATTCGTGCATTTGACGGTTAATTTCGTTAAACTAGGGTTCAGAAATTGGGAATTTACGATTTACTTGATCATTTTGTGTGATTTCAATTTCTATGTTATATGGAGTTAGAGTAGTGAGTGATTCTTGCACATTGACATTTCATCAAACACCTTACCTGCATTTTAGTTTTTTTAGGCATTTCATCAAACACCTTGCATACATGCATTTACATACCATTTTCAGTCCATTTTAGCATATGTGTAAGTAGATTTTATAGAGATTTCCTCCAATGCACAAAGCTTGTTCAATAATCATTTGAAGTTCATTTGCCTATCCTAGGATAAACTAAATTTGAAGCGACTAAAGATTTATCATTTAGAAAAGTTAACTATCCAAATATTTTTCCTTTTCTTCCTTAGGACAAGCTCCTCAACTATAAATAGAAGTCTCTTTGTAAGCATTTTAAAGTTAAAGTTTTCTCTTCTCTTACTTTGGGTTGTTATCTTGAAAGATGAATCATCTTGCACTTATCCTTTGTTTCTTGAATTGAAGTTAGCGTGTTCTTACCATTTCTCTTCCTTTAATACCTTTTTTATTTCATTTCCTTTCATGTTTGTGTTTCCCACTTCACATTCTAGTCTAGCCCATGGTGCATATTGTTTCTTCTATTGCTTTAGCCATTAATGGAGCTTCAAGCAATGGTGTCATGTTTCCAACATCTTGAGGGGTTGATCTAGATCCTACCAACCTTCAAAGGTTCACATCAGTTGATCAAAGACTCTTCCTTCTCCCATTGCACCGTACCTATCCAAGAACTTTTTCTTTATTTCATCCTGTGTCAAATTAATGTAGTCATTCAATAGAGAGTTGAAGAAGTGTATAGTTCCTCCTTCCATGAATGGTTGAGCAAGATTCACTCTCATGACTTCACTATTTTATTGTACCTTAAAATAGACCTCACCTCTTGATATCCAGCCCGCAGAATCTTCCCCACTAAACATTGACAGTTATATTCTTTTCACTGATTAACGAAACTCATTTAGATCATCCTTTTCTAAGGATTTCAACCTAGACGAGATCCTCCCACAGTTCTTCATGTTTTTCGGAGCTTTTGAACCAATTGTTCCCTCTTCGTCCATGTTTATACTTTTGCTAAAGTTGTGAGTCATAAGCTTTATCAAGTTCAATTGATTATCCTCAACTTTCTTCCTTATTATTTCTATATCGCATTTCAATTATGAATCATTTGAAGACAAATCTCCTTCATTACAACAACATCAACCCACGATTCCATTGCAAATATATATTCTAGTTATATTGTTTTTCCCTGTTCCCTTTCTTCTTTGGTTACATTCAGTTATTGATGAAGGATATATGGCAGGTTAGACCAATTGATACAGATCCCCACCACAAAACAAGCAACAAAAGAGAATAGGTGAATGAAATATAAGACAACTCTAAGATTTATTTTCTTAAGAAGAAAATACAGCAAGATTATTTATCCTACTCCCAAAGCTAGTTTTCTTTAAAGTAAGCAACAAGGTTCTCTATTCAACAATATAACAAAACCAACTCCTTTCTCTCCACACCTGATACTAATAATAGCAAAACATTCCTCTTCTCTCCTATAACTAACCGTTATTCCAATCAGACCATGTCATTAACTTTGCTTTTCTTTCTCACATATACTTTATGGCATACCCCCCTATGCATGGCCAAGAACACTTAAGAGTTGGAGTCATTTGTGCATGGTGGGCCCAAGCTCTTATAATCATGGGCAATTAGTGAGTTTTTAGTAAATTAGGTTTATTTTTTGCCTTGTATTATTGGCCTAGTAGTATAGGGTTTTCTTTTAGGCATTGTATAATGGGCCAATTAGTCTGGGGTTTCTTTTGGGCCTTGTATTTGGGTCTAGGGTTGTAGTGTAGGGTTTTGAACCTAGAGGATATGGGCCCTAAGGAGACAAATGGATCTAGGGAAAAAACCCTAGCTTGGAGCAAAAACCTTCTAGAAGAAGGTTCAACTAATGCGTACATAAGGGGAGGGATTCTAGAAGCTTATGGGTCTTGGGCTAGAGTGGTCTGAAAGTTGTTGTCTTTTGTGAGACACATGCTATTGCCATGTGTCCTCGTCCTATTGGAAAGGATTAGTGGCCATGTATCATGCTCCTAATGGGGATTAGTGGCCATATGTCGTCCTCCTAATGCAGAGAATTTTGCCTTGGCCTCCAAGTTTGTAGAATTAGGGCTTTTGCTCTTCATTTTGTGAAACACCTCTAGGGTTTCTTAGGCTATAAATAGAGGCGTCTTCCCGATGTAAAAATTACCTTTGATTTAAGTTATGCTGCCAATTTTGTGCCATACTACTCACTTAGGTCACCAATGGCTAAAACACCCTTCTAGATTTCCACTCGCCACCTTTGCTTGAGAGTTGGCCCATCCTCTCTTAAGAGCACCCAAACACCACACCATATTGATAATGTTAATTTTTACCATTATCTAAGCTATATTTCATTAGCAAAATCATCTCTTCCAAAGCTTTTAACCTACTTAATCCTCAATTCACTAGTGCAGAAATGGTATATTACAATAAGATATTACATCAGTTACACGAAAAACGATGTAGTACAGTGCGCGGTGGCATTTTTGAAATTTCTGCGAACTATATTACATCGGTTCCCCAACACACCCGATGTAATACCCATTTTTAAAAAAAAAATAAAAAAAAAAATAGGTTTTCTGCACAGAGCAGTTATATTACATCGGTTCCCCTGTTTAACCGATGTAGTACGCCTTATTTTTCTCAGCAGGGTTTTCCCCCTCATTTCTCCTTTTCGTCTTCGTGCTTTCTTCATTCTCTTTGCATTCTCTTCGCTCTTCGTTCCCAACCACCACACCACACCACACCACACCACACCACACCACACCAGCACCGCACGGCCACCGCACCACACCAACACCGCACGGCCTCGCGCGGCCGCTCCTCTACGCAACCACCC
>Ga0214545_1004739_pt1 | contig 25263 bp, 22 predicted proteins | sample CNSS4metaG_FD_160064 | JGI IMG/M metagenome (GOLD analysis project Ga0214545, IMG submission 160064) | Root nodule microbial communities from cowpea collected in UCLA plant growth center, Los Angeles, California, USA - CNSS4 | ecosystem: Host-associated > Plants > Roots > Nodule | place: USA... | reverse complement strand
TGAGAGTACAATGGTGAGGAAATGTGGGTCTATAAATATAATGTATTGTATGAATAACAACAAAACAAGAGGTGAATAAAGTTTTTTTCACAAGATTATAGAGTTCTTGTCTAACAAAGTGCTAACAAAGTGGTATCAAGAGCCAGTTAGCTTGAGTGTTTGAGTGGAAAAGAGAGAGAGCTAGAGAGCTTGAGTGCTTGAGAAAAGAGAGCTAAGTGTTTGAGAAAAAAGAGAGTGAGATGGCCAGTCTTACAAACAGTATTTCCCTGCCCAAGTTGACAAAGGCTGTCAACTATGACAATTGGAGTCTCAAAATGAAGGCCCTTCTTGAATCCCAAGAAAATTGGGAAGTGGTTGAAGATGGTTTCGATGAACCAGCCAACACTACAGGTTGGTCAAATGCCCAATTGAAAGTGCTGAAAGACGCACGTGTGAAGGACAAGGCAGCTTTGTACATCATGTACCAAGCTGTGGACGAGTCTGGCTTTGAGAAGATTGCAAGTGCCAAATCTTCAAAAGAAGCGTGGGATATTTTGGAGAAGGCGTATAAAGGAGATGACCGAGTGAAGCAGGTGCGACTTCAAACACTTAGAGACGATTTAGAGAGCATGAGGATGAAAGAGACCGAAGGAGTAGTCGAGTACATTACTCGGGTTGAAACTGTGGCGAATCAACTTAGTAGAAATGGAGAGACGTTACCCGCTAGCCGAGTTGTGGAGAAGATCTTGAGGTCATTGATAAATGACTTCGAGAATGTGGTATGTGCAATTGAAAAGTCTAAGGACTTGTCAATGCTCACGGTTGAAGAGCTTGCCGGGTCCCTTGAGGCGCATGAGCAGCGGAAGAAGAAGAAGTGGGAGCCACTTGATCAATTACTTCAAACAAAGATGTCAATTAAAGATGACAAAGCTCAGAACACTCAAGGTAGAGGACGATATCGAGAAGATATAAGAAGCGGTCCTAGTAGTAGAAGCCGAGGACAAGAAGAGAAAGAACAATCCGGTCAACAAAATTGGCACAGAAGAGGAAGATGTCCATGGAGAGGAGGTCAATCAAGCAACTCAAATGTTGAGTGCTTCAAGTGTGGCAAGTATGGCCATTATGCAAAGGACTGTTACTCGGGCAAGTGTTTCAATTGTGGTAAGTCCGGACATTTTGCCAAAGATTGTAGATCTAAAAGTAGAAAGGAAGATACGATCAACCTCACAAAAGATGTTGAAGAAGAAGCGACATTGTTGATGATGGCGCGTAGCTCGGGAGCTGAGCATAAGCAAGTGGTGAGCTCGGCAAGAAGACCGAGTAGCATGGAGAATTCAGCAAGAAGGCTGAGTATAGTCGATAACTCGACAAGACAATCGAGTAGCGTGGATAGGTCAGCAAGACAACCGAGTAGGTTGCATAGGCTGGTGAGACATGTAGATAGCCCGAACAGGGTGGTGGAGCATGTAGATACCCTTGACAACATGGTGGAGCATGACGCCAACTCAGTTAACTTGGTGGAACGCCTACATAGCTCGGCTAAGTTGGTGGAGCAAGTGGATTACTCAGATAGCTCGGTGGAGCATGTGAAAAGCTTGAATATCTCAAAATTTGAAGAAGAAAAGCTTCTAATCCAAAGGTTAGAGATTGCAAAAGGAGACTTGCAACAGAGTATTGAAAAGGAGGTTAGAGACAATTTAATTCTACAAGAAAGCGTAGAGAGAAGGAAACAGGCTTTGCAAAAGCGGCACTTGGAATTTGAAGAAGATGTTTCAAGTTTGCAAGAACATTTACAAGTTGAGAAGGATCTGAGAGCTGCACTTCGAGTGCAAGATGAGAAGTGGCGACTTAAAATGGATGAGGAGATTGAGCACAACAATACGTGGGTGTGGTCTAACCTTTCAAAAGGAAGTCAACCTATTGATAAGAACTCAGTTAACGACAAATCGGCCACAAAGACAAAGAACCCAATGAGTAACAAGTCAGTCAAAGAGAAGAACAAGTTTGCCAGTAAGGATGCAAAAACTGAGAGAGCAGAGAACAAGTTAGTCACAAGGAAAGTGAAGTATAAGTCGACCATAGATAAAGTGAAAGGGAAGTCAGTCATGAAGAAAGTGAAGAACTTAACTATTCATGAAAGGGACAAGCACAATGTGAGAAGAGTTATTGTACGTTGGAAGCCGTGATGAAGAATAAAGGAATCGAGATGGAGAATAAAAGAAGCATTTAAGTTTAAGGGGGAGTTTTGTTGGGTTTCTAATAAACTTAAATGTAGTAACCATTATAGGTAACTAGCCGTTGTGAGTGGTTAATGCACTAGCCGTTGGAGTCTAGATAGTTAATGAGTTAGTTGTTTATAGTCGTTTATAGCTGTTGAGAGTACAATGGTGAGGAAATGTGGGTCTATAAATATAATGTATTGTATGAATAACAACAAAACAAGAGGTGAATAAAGTTTTTTTCACAAGATTATAGAGTTCTTGTCTAACAAAGTGCTAACAGTAAATAAATATACAATTAAGTTGCCAAGGTAATATCAGATCTTCGATTGCAAGTATTTATCATGTAATTACGAATTGTATACTCCGGATACAAGTGGAACCCTAAACTGCTAACCTTGTGTCACGGGTGAACTTTTATATGAGGAAACTCAAATATTTCCTTTAATCCTTAAAAAAAGTATCAAACCAGATCAATCGTATTACTATTAACTAAAAGCAATACATCAAATTGGCACGATGAACACATACCTACTCCTAATAGGCCAAGAGTAAGTACAAATGCATCCCCATAAGCTTTAGATTTGATTTCACGCTCCTCAGTTGATGGGTTTTTTGGGTCTTACTGTTTACTTTTAGTATAAACAAAAACTTGAAATTTTATGAGTGCAGTAGATTATATATATCGGCTCAGTAGATTGTATATTGTGAAAGGTTTCTCTCTAATTAATACACTACAGAAGGGAGATATAAATCTCCATAAAATAAATATCACTACTAATTATTCTCTCTTAACCACTGACTATAAAACTAACTTTCTAAAAAATGATTTATAATTAAACTCAACCTAAAAATACTGAGCAAAAGATCTTAAATCATTTAGAAAATTTAAATGTTAATTTTATTTTATAAATAAATTTTAAAAAGTTAAGTTAAATGAAAGAGATTTATAAAGGTGGAGAGTACTAGTGTCTGTCCAGTGCCAACGTGCCCCTAATTAATTGTACCAAAGACTTGTTAAATGAAAGTATGAAGAAATTTCCAGGAACATGTCTCCAAACAGAAGGAAACAAGTGATTGAGAGTGTGTTGGAAACATGCAATAATTTATGAGATTGCAGAAGGTTGTATTATTGTGGAAAGATGAGGAAGTGGTAGAGTTAAAATGTGAAAGTTGTTTTGCAGAAGTTAATTATGGTGATGCAGGAGGGGTGAAAGTACAGTTTTTAAGTAACCGGTGGTGCCATAGCTACTGTTCAAGCAACCTGAAACGAAACATGAATCCATGAATAATGGAGGGAAGAGAATTAGCTGGGTTCAAAGATTGCCAACTTTTTTTCATAAAATTTGTCAGTACTTAGGTGAACAGGGATATGATGCAGATAAATAAAATCTCATTTTTTTTTGTTGAATTTTGCAAATAATTCACTTCCACATTCTCATGCCCATGGGACCATGAGAGAGTGGGAGATTATTAAGTGCTCACTTTCTAATAATATATATGCGTTGCCTTTTCACAACAAAGCAAGTAGATGAGATCAATAATTTTTAAAGATTAAAACTGGTTATATTATACTAATATTATTGTTGTATGATAGGTAAAAATTAAAACTGGTTATGATTTAATATGCATTAATCAATCAATACAATAAAGAAAAACATTATAAAAATAGATTATTGATAGGATGTTGAAGAAAGTAGACTTTTACTTGGTATGACAATGATTGTTATCATGACTTCCTCTCACCCCAACAATGTAAGGAAAGAAACATTCCACCGTTATTGGTGTATAATAGAAACAAAAACAACGTATTTAGAGAAAAAGTAAATTCAATGAAATCATTTGAAGTCTCATTTTACATTTAACAAAAATTGCATCTTATACATAAAAGTTGATGAATTAGATTCAACTTTTGTATGTTTGCGTTATTATACTATTTTCAAATGCATATTATAAATAAATCAAAGATAATAGATTGATAAATGATTTAGAGGAGACTAAAGACTTTCATTCACGTGGTCGAAAAAAATTCTATCAAGACTATATATGATACGTGTGAAACAATGGTTTTATATTAAATGTCTTTGATTTTTGTTTTTTCCGAAAAATGTTCTTTTATCTCTTTAGATTTCAACCAAGATAAAAATATATATATTAAGTTATTATATAAAATTATATAACTCTATTCATATAATCCTAATAAATTAGATCAAATTAATGTAACAAAAATATATATATATATATATATATATATATATATATATATATATATATATATATATATATATATATAAGAAATAAAAAAGTCAAGTTTAGAGAATTTAAATATAAATATATACTTAACTCTATTTTAATATTATTATTTTAAAAAGATCATATTATTTAAAGAAATCATTTTCAATAAATATTATGAAGAATAAATAAAAAATAAACACTTTTTATTGTATAAATAAAAAACATTAAATAAACTTAACTAACTTCTTAATAAGAATATAATTAATTAATTTTGTTTGCATTAAAAGTTTTGAAGGAGTACCATAATTTGTAGGATTTTGAAGTTCTGAATTCTTTATTTCTTTTCCCATAAGTTATGTAAAAATTATCCTAAAGCTATTTAGTGATTGCTAAGAGATATACTTATTGTTATTGTGTGAAAATTATCAGTCAAAAAGGTTTAACTCAAGGTTTAAACACGGTTCTTAAATGAGGTCAGTTTATTAACCCTTTTCTCAGTCTTTTTAACTAAGTTTTTGTTAACTCAATAATAATGTAATCAAAAGTAAGTGGGATCTATTTTAAATTTAACAATTGCTTGATCTATTTTAACGTAATTTATATTAGTAGAGACTAAACCGATCTATTGAAATTGTTAAACCGTGAATTGTAGAAAATATACTGTTTTAACCACACTTTACTCATTTAAATTTGAATTAATACTATTCAATAACTAGCCCATTTATCAAACTAATGGTTTTAACCACCAACCTCTTGTCTGAATTCCACAAATAAAGGAATAAAATTAATTAGTCTTATTAACCAAAAATAAAAAACAGAGAGAAAGAAATTAATTAGTCTGATGACCCCTGAATAAAAAGCCCAACCATTCTCGGTCCATAATCTAGTGGCTATTGCTATTTGTAGGAGGGGATTGCTTTATGCACTTGCATTAGTTTCTCCTGCACCTTGTTCGAGATTGTAAGAGACGAAATTACCCTTAGTTTCTTGCCGCTTATACCACCACCCCTCTAGCACCGTTGCCATCATTGTTGCCGACAAGAAATCTCCACGTACTTTGTCATCATTTCTGCAGTGAAATATATGAGATTCACGTTTTGTTTTCGTGGGTTCTGCAATATTCTATAATACATTATTCAAGAATATTATGAACTGTGTAATTTAGAAGTTAGTTTTCATTTTTATATATCATATAATTCGAAAGTTAAGGTGTAACTCAAAATATCATTTTCTTTCTTTATTACATAATCTGAAAGTTAAGTATTATGTATTATACAATTTGGAAGTCAAATTTATATTTTAAATTTTATAATTTGAAAATTTTAACTTCTAAATTATGTTAAAGGAAAAATTGGTAGTTTCACATTTATGGTGTGCATAACCGAAACATTCCGGTGCAAAAAGAAAACCCCTTGCTAGGAATTGGGTTAAGCATTTCGAGCCCATAATCGTCAACTCCAGGGTCCATTTCTTTCTGCACCCTAGTAAATTATCATTTTTCCATTTTATGCTTTATTAAAAAAAAAATCTAAAATACTATTTTCAGACACCTCTTTTTCCTTCATCTTCACGTGTGGGGTGCAGCTTCCCCTCCCTCCATCTCTGGCGATCATATCGTTTGAGAAGATTTAATTGTAGTTGTATATCAGAAACGATGGAAATAAGGTGTTTTCTCATATGAGAATTACAAAATTATCACCCACGGAGTTGCAAGATTAAGGGAGGAAGTCGCCCACAGAATTGCAAGATTATCACCCAATTACATCTCGCTAATGAGAGTAGATTTGTAGTTATTTTATGCACTTTTATCATCTTCTCCCTCACATGCTTTGTTAACTTGTGAAACCATTTGATGTGTAGTGTCATTTCAATTTGTTAACTTGTGAAACCATGTATATTTATAGATTATTAATTATGTCTGGTCACGTCATGGGCTGGGTCCCTGTTTGGGCTGTAGGTGGGCCTGGGCCTTAGCCCAGGTCCCTTAGTTTGATCATTATGGGTCCTATGGGTCTTACCAGTAATGTTCTGAATTTGTCAAGTTTTTGCTTAATTTCCCAAAGTTACCGGCTTAGACCGGTTACTTTTTACCGGCCTAGACCGGTTACTCTTTTAGCGGCTTAGGCCGCTGTTGCTCAGCATATATATGGTGATTGTTATTATTTGCGTCCTTGGTGGTTACATAGACGAGTTTTATGGTTATTATTTGGCTAGGCTGACTAAGTGTGGTACATTTATATATATATATATATATATATATATATATATATATATATATATATATATATATATATATAATACAAATAATAATAATATATTAATTTTTACTATAAGTGTAAAATAGTAATCTTATATTTTAATCTATTAAAATTTTTTATTTTATCTATTACATCACTCAAATCTCTCACTAACTTTCACAAAATTTGTCTCTAAATTCACTCATTTTACTCTCTAAATCCACACAAAGAAATACACATATCCATCCACACAAATTCATACAAATCCATCTTCACACTCTCTTCCAAATCTATCTCTTCATGAGAACACACCCTAAGTCCTGATCAAGCATAGAAGACAAGAAAAGCTTCGCTACCATCCATTGTTACCGTTGCACAACCTTACTAATTCATGATCAGCCATGGGCATTTCCTTCTTCATACCCATCAATCAAAATTTAAGAACCAATCCATGCACAACAAATGTCCAAATGAAAAACAAAAAAATGCATGCATTTTTGGATAGGTCAATCCCAAATGTAGTATCGAATCTGGGAATACATCTTGGATTGTCTAATCCGAAATATCATAGCTAAATTTCAAATTGGATAATTCAAAATAAGTCCCAGATCCAATATTGCACTTTGTATTTACCATTTTGAAAATTATAGGTGTGTATATGATGCAGGACATTAATTCAGAATGTTAGTGGTTGTTAGAGTTTGGTTTAGATGAGGGACAATGTCATTAGGAGATCTAGTGAGTTGGTTAATTCTGTTAAACTTTCAGTTTGGAAAGTTTTAGTCTGTTAGAGGATTACTACTATATATAGCAGATTGTAAAGAGTAGCGAGTAATTCATTCAGTGTAATTCTCTTGAAATTCTTTTAAGTCAATAAAAGCTTTTGTTTGGATTCCATTCATGAAGCTTTTAATCGATTAGTTTCTCAAGTGGAACTCTCTGAGGCCAATCAATTGAGCTATTTTTTGGGTGGATTGAAGCAGGATGTGCAGATGATGGTAAGGATGTTCCAACCCACCTCTGTGATGAAAGCTTTTTTGTTGGCCAAGATGTATGAATCTGCGAACAACACTAATTCTCAAACTAAACCATTCTCCAAACAACTTAAACCACCCTTATTACCTAACCCTCCCAAAATCCTTGAAGTCAATAGACCAAAAACACAAGCTACTAGAAGTTTAATCCCTGCTTATATGAATGAAAGGAGAGTCAAAGGTCTTTGCTACTTTTGTGATGAACCATTCACCCCGGCTCATAGCCTAACCCACAAGAAATTACAGATCCATGTCTTGGAGTTGGATGAGGTCACTGATTCTGATGAGGAAACCCCAACTGCGGTAGAAATAGGTACAAGCAATGTGGGGGAACCTTTAATTTCAGTTAATGCCTTGACTGGAGTCACTAGCTTTTGAACAATGAGGGTCATTGGACTATTCAAAAAGAAACCTCTTCGTATCCTAATTGACAGTGGAAGCACTCAAATTTCTTGGATGTTCACTTGGCCAAGAAGTTGGAATGCGAAATTGCTAACATGGACCCTTTGAGTGTCACGGTAACTGATGGAGCTAAGGTGCATATCAACAATATGGTCAAAGAATTTTCCTGACTGCTGCATAATGCATCCTTCAAATCTGACATGCTACTGTTGCCCTTGGAATGTTGTGACATGGTGCTTGGTATATAATGGTTGATTACATTAGGGGATATCACTTGGAACTTTGAGAAATTGACCATGGAATTTGTGGTGCATGGTAGGAGGCTTGTATTGCGGGGCACCATAGGTACAAGACTTAAGACAGTTAGGAAACAATGGTTGCATAAGACCCTCATAGCTGGAGTTCACGTGTCCATGCTACAAGTGTGTGAAACAGGAGAAGACACTTTATTGCAGTCCTTATCAACCCATGCTGATTCCACTACTGTCCCTGACAACATTGAGAAGTTGTTGCTGTATTTTGAAGATATGTTTCAGGAACCAACTACTCTTCCCCGTAAAAGAGCTGAACATGATCATATAATTCTGCTGGTTCAAGGCACAAACCTTGTGAATAAAAGGCCCTATAGATATGCAATGAAACAAAAAGACATCATTGATGGAATCATACATGAATACTTGAAATCTGACATCATTCAGAACAGTAACAGTTCTTACTCTAGCCTAGTTGTTTTGGTTGGGAAAAAGGATGGTGGTTGGAGACTTTGCATAGATTATAGGGAGTTGAATAAAGGAATAGTAAAGAACAGGTTTCCTATTCCTCTAATAGATTACTTATTAGATGAGTTCCATGGTTCCAAAATTTTTTCTAAACTTGATTTGAGGTTTGGTTACAATCAAGTTTGAATGGCTGCCGAAGATGTGCACAAGATGACTTTTAAGACTCACTCAGGGCATTATGAATACTTGGTTATGCCCTTCGGGCTGACAAATGCCCCTGCCACTTTTCAAGGACTCATGAATTTTGTGTTTCAGGAATTCTTGCGGAAATTTGTTCTGATATTTGTTTATTATATTTTAGTATATAGCACATGTCTTGCAGACCATTTGGTTCATTTATACCAAGTCCTATCCACTATGAGAAATTCTCTATTTGCCAAGAAATCCAAGTGCTACTTTGGAGTTACAAGGGTAAAGTATTTGGGACATTTCATCACAGAAAAGGGTGTTACCACAGATCCTACTAAGTTAATTGTTGTGCAACAATGAGCCTTACCTCAAACTGTGAAGCAGTTAAGAGGATTCTTGGGATTAGTGGGCTACTATAGAAGATTTGTGAACCGGTATAACACCATAGCCAAACCATTGCATGTCATGCTGAAGAAGGACGATTTTAGTTGGTTAGAGGAAGCCAAGTGTGCTTTTCAGAAATTAAAAACTCAATTGAGCAATGCACCAGTTCTAGCCTTACCTAATTTTTCTAAAGAGTTTGTGCTTGAAGTAAATTCATCCAGACAAGGAGTTGGAGCTATTTTAATGCAGGATCGACATCCAATAGCCTACATTAGTAGGAGCTTTAATCAGCAACATCATGCACTTTTGACTTATGTGAAGGAGTTGCTAGGAGTTGTGTTTGCAGTTCAGAAATGGAGGCACTACTTACTACCTAAGAAGTTTACTATAAGGACAGATCATCAAAGCCTGAAATGCATCCTGAATCAATGGTTGTCTACGACATTCCAACAGAGGTGGCTAATTAAATTGATGGAGTTTGATTTCAGTATTGAATATAAAAAAAGGCGTGAGAATGTAGTTGCTGATGCCTTTTCCAAGATGGAATGTGCCGCTCTACTAGTTCACCAACATGCATATGAGTTATTGAATTCAATTATAAACACTTGGCAAACTGATGCAGACTTATAAAGGATCATCACTGAGTTGCAGGCTGACAGTGCTACTCATAAGCAATTTTCTTGGCAAAAGGGAGAATTGAGAAGGAAAGGGAAATTCGTAGTTGGTAAAGACCAGGAAGTAAGAAGACAAATTCTGGTATAGTTACATGCTATTGCTTGTAGAGGACATTCAGGTAGGGATTCTACTCTTCATAAGGTAAAATTAGCAGTCTATTGGAAGGGCATGACTAAGGATGTTAGGAGGTTTGTACAATAATGCCAAGTGTGCCAGAGGAACAAGTATGATACTGCTGCATCACCTGGGTTACTGCAACCATTACTAGTTCTAGACCATGTATGGCAAGATATTACCATGAATTTTATAGAGGGATTACCTAACTCTTCTAGTAAGCAAGTTATCTTTGTAGTAGATGATAGATTGAGCAAAACAACCCACTTTATGGCCTTACAACACCCTTTCACAGCTGCAACAATAGCCCAATGCCTCTTAGATAATGTTTTCAAACTACACAAGTTTCCCATTACCATTACAAGTGATAGGGACTCAGTGTTTGTAAGCCAGTTTTGGAAGGAGTTTATGGCATTCCAAGGCATTCAAATCCAACTTTCCACTACTTACCATCCTCAAACGGATGGTCAAATAGAAGTGGTTAACAGATGTGTTGAAACATACTTAAGATGTATGCGTTGTGATGAACCTAAACAATGGTCCAAATGGCTTCCTTTGGCTGAATGGTGGTATAATACCACATATCACAGTTCTATAAAGGTAGCCCTTATGAAATTGTGTATGGACAGACTCCTCCTACTTATTTACCTTATCTCCTAAGAGAGTCTAAAGTGGAGTTAATGGACAAAAGTTTACAAAAGAGGGAGGGAATGCTTAAGCTGGCCAAGTTTCACATGAAAAGGGCATAAGAGAGGATAAAACAATTGGCAGAAAAACATAGATCATAAAGGGAATTTTAGGTTGGGGATTTGGTTTTTGTCAAGCTCTATCCATATAGACCAATCTTTGTGGAATTTAGAAGTAATGCAAAGATGGCTCCTAAATACTATGGACCTTATATAGTCCTTGAAAAGATTGGTGTTATGGCTTATAAGGTGCAGTTACCAGCTAATTCCTTGATACATAATGTGTTTCATGTTTCACAATTGAAGAAATCGGTAGGGGAAACAAACACTTTAACAGACTGTCCACTATCAGAAGAAGAAGTTGTCATCAAGAAACCTGAAGCTATCATTGACATAACCACTGTGAAGAGAGGTAACAAGGCTGTCACCAAACTGCTGGTTAAATGGAAGCATCAGCTGCCTGAAAACGCTACTTGGGAATTCTATTATGACTTTAAGAAGAAGTTTCCCAACTTCAGTCCTTGAGGACAAGGACTTTCTTAAGGGAGGGATTGATGCAGGATGTTAATTCAGAATGTTAGTGGCTGTTAGAGTTTGGTTTAGATGAGGGACACGTGTCATTAGTAGATATAATGAGTTTGTTAATTCTGTTAAACTTTCAGTTTGGGAAGTTTTAGTCTGTTAGAGGATTACTACTATATATAGCATATTGTAAAGAGTAGTGGGTAATTCATTCAGTGTAATTATTTTGAAATTTTTTAAGTCAATAAAAGTTTTTGTTCGGATTCCATTCAATTCTTTGGATTCCATTCAATTCTTTGGATTCCTTACCCATTCTTGATTCTTCTTCGAGTTTAATTGATCTTCCTAGGAGAACCCTATCAGTATAAGATTGAGAAATATGGAATACACTTTTGGATATGGTATTTTAAAAAAAAGTTCTCTTAATGGGGAATATTGTATTTTCATTTTCCTTCTTCCCCGACGACTCCTTTTCCAGCCTTGTGACTCCATTCACAGCGAGCCCCGTGGGTCTGCTGCAGAATGCGAATGATTAGTGTATGTTTGATTATTTTATTTGAGAAATTCGTGGAACATGATGTATACTGTATGTTTGAGGCTTTAATGAACAACGCTCATGGTTTAGTTCCAATGGGTGATTTATTCTCATCCTCTTCAATATTCTGGTCCTATAATCCTTCCGTGATTGAATACCTAAAATATGTCATGCAAATGATGAGTAGTAGCTATAAATAAATAAAGGTACAAGGAAATACTGTGCAACATCAAATATGACTTTTAAAATAGTCTTATATGACCGTGAATGTAGTTGAAATATAAAATCCAAAGGGTATTTAGAAAAAACAAAAAAAGCTTTCTAGAGATCATTCTTGTTAATCTTTCAAGGGAGAGATTTTGGGCAGAGTCGACTTAGCCTAATACAGCCAAATTTTGACTAGAGCCGACTTGATCGAATATGACTAAATTTGGGTCAGGGCTTAATCAGCCAAATTTCGGTTACGATCGACTAGGCCGAATACGACCAAATTTTGTCTATGGCTGACTCAGCGAAATATGATGAAATTTGGGAAAAGGTCGACTCGACAAAATTTTGATCGAGATCGACTTGACTGAATACTTCCAAATTTTTGCCACAAGCGACTTAGCCGAAACGACCAAATTTTTTTTCAGGGACAACTCGGTCGCATATTGCCAAATTTGGGCCAAGATTGACTTTGCCGAATTTCCGTCAATGCCGACTCGAATGAATTCGATCGAATTTAGGCCATAGCTGACTAGGCCGGATACAACCAAATTGTTGTCGCGGGTGACTCGGCCGAATACGACCAAATTGTTTTGGGCCGACTTAGCCAAATGCAGTCAAATTTGGGTTGAGATCGACTCAGCCAAATACGACCAAATTTGGTCTAGGACTGACGACCCAAATTTCGACCAGGGCCGACTCGATTGAATTCGATTGAATACGGCGAAGTTTCGTACATGGCCTATTATGTAAAATATGACCAAATTTGGACCACGCTGACTCGACAAAATATTGCGAAATTTGGGCTTATCCATCTTGACATTCATCTAACCCAACTAAAAATTTAGATTGAAAATTTGAATTGAAATTTTTGGGTTATCCATATTTAAAAATTTGGATTTAGAGAATGAATATTCAATTCATAAAATATATAAAATGTAGATCAAATTGAAATTCATATTCAATCAAATAGATCTTAAATAGATTGCATAGAGCAAAGGTAAATCAAATCTAAGAAAATTAGATTTTTTTCACTCCTAATTTATTATGTACTAACAATACCCTACGAGAGAGTCACACAACTTTCAAATTTGGTTAGACACCTTACAAATAAAGAACAAACGGCTTCTTGATTCATCACAAGTTTCACACATTACACGTATTCTACTACCTAGTTTGATTCCTCTGTTAAATAAATTATCATAGATTACTAATCTATTTTGTAGGACTCTCCATGCAAAAAGCTAAGTTGTGGATATCAATAGAGTTTCTTGTGACCCCATTTTCTATCCTCTTATATTCGCATTTTATAGTGTACACTTGTCTCCCCTCCAATCTCATTCATCCTCCTTATCCATATGTAATATGCACTCTTGAATTTATTTTACTACTAAAAAAACTCATATTTCCTGTCAATTTTGTTTTGAAATTTTTTTAAGTAAGAAATGCTTATAAATTTTGTTGTGAAAAAAATTTGTAAGAAATTGCTTCCAATTTTCTTGCAAAATATTTTGTATAAAACACTTTTTGCAACAAATTTTGTAGGAAATATTTGCAAATTTTATAATTTTGTAGGAAATAATTACTCACAAAGGAATTACCTGCCAATTAAAATTCTTAGAAAAAATGACAAAAAAAAATCATTTCTTGTAATTTTTTTTTAACAAATTTGCAAAAAAAATCCCATATAATATAAAAATTTCTAGTAATGTTGTGACATTTTTTTTATCATTGATTTCTTCTGTTCGAACCACTCTCTTCTCTGTATTATGTTCCATATCCATCGATTTCCATACCAACTCCCAACTATATATATATATATATATATATATATATATATATATATATATATATATATATAATTGTTCGAAACTAGAGCTTGCCACTTACAATCTTGTGAAATGTTACAAATTATTATTATTATTATTATTATTATTATTATTATCGAACAAAATTTTCAAGTGATAATTTAAAAATCCAAGTCAAATATCACAATTTCCATCCTGAACACTATCAATCAAGTTAGATCATCATACCACAAGAATATGTACCATTGAGCTTATTGCATGGTGATACCACATGCACAGCACCAATCTCATAATGAAAACTTACGCTTTCGTGGATAATTTGGCCATGAAAAGTTTCCTTCAAAACCTAGTATAGTTTCATGTCAAAGCAAACCAGAGGAATCTTAATAAGAAAGCCGTTGACAGAATCCATATTAGATTATTCAAGCAATATCACATTTATAACACTAAATAGTTTGTTAAAAAGTTTATCAAACAAATCAATAATTACAAAATTATTGCAGATTGACATTTCGAGAGTCACATGTTCCCCATAGTATTTGTGGACACTAATATCCCCAAACATGCAGGGAATAACTCTTATTCTATAACTTACAATAACCCTAACCACCCTATCATACATGTCCAATTAGGAACACCAAGCACGTGGCCACTAAATCTCGATCTTCTGTGATTCCACCATTACTTAATTAATTGTGTCAACTGACAAAAACTTTGCTGAAAAATCATAGTTGGCTTCTGAGAAACTGTCATCAAAATGCCAAAATCTTCACCCATTTGCATACTATTTCACTATTTTAATATCCATGTTCACATGATCCCATGAGTATAACAGCGCAATACATTAATATATAAATGAAATTTTTTGAAGCAATCCAGATGTTATCACATGCGTTGTTTAATATAGTAATAGATTCTCTGGTTGTAATCCATGGATAAGGTTAGGGTTACTCTAATAAGGTTTGTTGTCATAACCCTTACAATGTTGACAACACCATCAATTACGTATGGGAAGTTTCAATATATCTATTTCAATGTTCTAATCTCACTATTAACTTTGTACATCAGTTTGAAAGCATGTCCTGTCATATCTTTCTCATTAGTACTAATTACATAATAATAAGATAAAATTTTCGTTGGTATTAGAAGTTAGAACCTGGAACCAGTTTTTTTTTTTTTTTCCTTCTCGTGAATTCTAAGTTTCTGACAGTAGAAACTTAATTTATATATAGGTCAAAACTAGTTGCATCTTCCCTTTTGAGTAAGTTAGTTTGTGCATTGATGGCATATATGATTTCAACGTTTGGTTAAATTTACCATGGAAAATAAATTAAGCAGAAAATTAGTCCTGTTTGAAGAGTTGATTGTGAACACACGTACATATCTGTAAAACAATATCTCAGTGTTTTCTTTTCATCAGAATTAACATTTGTCTTTTTCGCCAAGACAAGAAGAAATTAAATGGGGAAGAGATGACAAGGAAAGAGTAGCACGAAATATGGCAAATTAGCAATGCAGCAGGGAACATCGCATTCTTCTCTGAAATGAAATTAATACTAGCCTCACATGTGGTAGCTTACCACTGAACATCTCACATGAAAATTATGTTTTTATCTCTCTCTCTCTCTCTCTCTCTCTCTCTCTCTCTCAATAAGCTTTAAAGAGGTGAGCCTTTATCAAAGTTTGTCAACACCAAAATTTTGATACCCTTTTTCTACATGAACGAGATTAGTGGAAAATATCTGACAATATTTTTGTGACTTTTTCTCTAATAAATTTTAGTATAAGGAAAATAGTAGAAATATGATGATATTTATCTTGGTATTTATGAACGAAGAGACAAAATATGAAACTTTGATCACGAGTGTACCCTTTATGATAGCATACAAATTTTTATGTGCATGCATATTCACCTGAGCTGAATTTTGTCGAGTTGCTCTGCATGTCGATGAACAGTTGTTTTTATGACGTAGAGATATGGGGGGAAGCAAACTAATAGGTGGTGACATGACAAGCATAATATAATTTGGTTTATTTTGAGTGCCAAATTTTGACCACTTTCATTATCAAGTGCAGAAGGGAAAAGGAAAAGTGTACAAGGAGAGAGAGATGAGTTGAAAGTGAAGGTGAAAAGAGAGAAGTGGGGGTGACAGTGATCACACATGGAGTAGCAAGGACTACTACACTGATCCACTCTCGCTCCTTCCCTTGTCATGAACAACAAAATCGACAATGTCCCATTCACGAGAATGACCATTTCCAACTCTCCTTGTTTTCTTCCCACCCTTTCCATCTCCTTGTCTTCTTTCTCTCTTGAAATGTGTGTTTGATTCCTTTCTTTTTTTAATACCCACTTTCTCAAATTCCATTGCATTTTTCTTCACCCTTCTATATGCTATGCTATACTCATCACGGATCAAACAAATCATCGCATATAATTAAATTCTTATTAAAACAAATGCTCACGTTTAACGTCTATGCCAACACATACACAAAAAACACTCTCGTACGTAGTACATGCAAAATAAAATTCTTTAGCAGTACAAAGGTTTGATTCAAAAGCAAGCAAAGTTAAAAAATTCGGGAAAATGTGAAGAGAATCTCCCCCTTTAGTGGCCCCTCTGCAATTGCCTGCAATCAGACACCAACAAGCACGGTCTCGCAGTTAATTGGAAATTTTTTTCTCACCACCCATTACTCAAAAGTTTCAAGAAAACCAGTCCTTTTAATTAACTGAAAAAGAAAAGGTGACCAAGTCTTTATTCTTTTTATGTAAAATTTTCAAGCCCCACCTGAAATATTCTGCTTGATATCTCCTATTTTATACATCAATTTTTTACCAAAACATGGGTTTTAATGTAATAACTCATTAAGTATATGGTAATCAATTGACACAGACACCCTCGAGATGATTTCATTTTCATCCGGAAAAGGGAAAACTACATTGCAATCTGAAACTCTCACTCTCTCACTCTCTCTTTGCTTGATCAATTGAAATGCTGCTGCTCCAACCAAGGCCAAAGGCCAGATTGATCATCAATGCCACAAAACATGTTGCTTAAGCTCTCTTCTTTGACCATATGATCAATCTTTTGGCACTGAAGTTCTGGCCTTGAAGTTGTTTGGAAAAGCTGAGCAACTCCTGTTGGTCTAGTAGAAGATGGAAAGAGGTTTCTGCTGTTCTGCTGAGTGGATAGAGGACTGTCAATAGCTGGGGTTCTTGAGATATCCAACTTGATTTCTGAGCTGTTCTCACTTCTATTGCTGCTGGAGCCCTCAGTTTCTTTATTCAGGTTGATGGATTCGGTGGGTTCTCTGCTTTTCAGTGCCAATATCTGCGGCAGTGAGTGGCAGCAGTGAAATTAGCAAATCCAAAATACCACAAATCTTAACATGCACCAAAGCTTCAACCATCAAACGTGTAATCAGCCTAAAACCAAGGTGTCAATGTCAAAAGGACCCAAATCATTGTTTATTTCCAAACCAAGGAAACTATGCGTTGCATGACAAGCATGTAATTGAGTGGAATCTGGTCTTTCTGAACTTACTGTGGATGATTGGAAAAAGCATCTTTGCAGAAAGCTATCATAAAAAGGTTCTGAAAGCCACGATATACAATTTTTCAAAAAGAAAAAGATCATGATTACCTAGCTTTATTGTAAAAAATCAAAACAATCAGACATAGCTAAACTTTAACATCCCTCCACTTCTTCTTCAATTTAGGATTAATTTCAATCATTCTCTCAGCAACCACATATCAGAAGGAAACAAAAATGAACTATAAAGAGGTAAAATACGTCGATCTTTTCCCGTAAGTTAAAGTTAATTTATACACATCAACAACAGAAAAGTTAGCTAAAAAGGTTGCTATAAAATGTTTAAGCTATTTTATCTTCTTAAGCAATTTTTTCATCTCTGCATGTAAGTATTTTGTTGAGAAAGTTATCTGAATTGGGCCATAGAATTCAAGAAAAATCGATCTTCCTTCCTAAGTTCTCTTCTTACAAAACAAGGATCTTTAAAAAACAATTGAACCTCAAACATAAGAAAATTGCAAACCTCAGTCTGAAGTTTTTGGTTCTGAGCTTGAAGTGCATCATTATCTGCCTTGATAGCTTCATATTGTCTTTTGAGAAGATCATAGTCCTTCTCCAACTGCTTGGTCTTCCACCTAGCCCTCCTGTTCTGGAACCATATAGCAATCTGTCTAGGCTGCAAGCCAAGAGCCCTCGCCAGCTGCATTTTCCTCTCAGGTTCAAGCTTGTTTCCCAACTCAAAGCTCTTCTCAAGTGTCTTCACCTGTTCCATGTTAAGCCTCCTTTTCTTCTCTCCTGCTTGTGATCCATCATCAGATAAATCCTCCTCAGCATTCGCTTCTTCTCCAAGTTCAATCCCCGAAAATGACATAGATCTCTTGCCCAGAAAGGATGCTCCTCCTGCATCAACATTTGAAACATGGTATTAATCCCATAATAAATTATTGCACTACTAGGTACTTGTTTATGTCTAAAGTGAGTACCATGGTACTCTTGAGGTGCACATGAAGTTATAATTGAGTTGAGTGAAGGTGGAGGTTGATGGTCATCTTGGTGAGGTGTTTGTAGCATGAAATTTGCTGGGAAGAAAGCCATATCATTGCTAGTCTATGCCTGCCACTGATCTTCAATAGCTGAATGATATTCTGATCACCATGTGGGATGAGAAGAGAAGAATAAAACTGTGTTGTTGTGAAACAAACAACAGATAAAGAATATGGTCTGATACAGAACACCTTCTGCTAAATTGAATAGGATGGAGATATTGTCCCAAAGGATGGCTTATAAAGCATATGAGGTTCTACGGAGAGAAGAAGTATTGTGAACAAGACTAAGGTCTAATGCGCCACATCTTCCGCTAATAAATTGAAGGAGATGGAGAAATTGTTGTGAAGGGTGGCTTATATACCTTATCAGTTTAAGGGGGAAGCTCTTGTTTTCTTATGTGATAATTTCAAAAGGAAAAGGAAGTTGGGAGGAAAAGGTGAGAGAAGAGAGAAGAGAGGAAGAGAGGGACAGGGGGTGAGATATGTTTGAATCTATAGTTCTATACACCAATATATATCACTGGATTCTTTATTTTACTTATTGAATTTAAGTTGGTGCAAGTTAAATAAAAATAAAAAGTTGAAAAGGGTTCTATTTTTCATGTACATGAAAGGGAAAAACAATTAGTCAGGCTTTTTAAACTTGCATCTATATTAGATGTCAAAATGACGTTTAGCGTTTGGAAAAAGAATAAAGAAAGAAGGATTATTTTTGGAAAGGAGAAAAAGAAAGCTAACTTCTCTGCGTCAACCTGTCTAATATTCCATTGGAGTGTGTGCATGTTAAGATCATTGCTTGCAATTATTTTCCTAATGATAAATTAGCTTCTCACTTAGGAGACAGGCAGTGGGTTTTTCCTTTACAAAGAAAGCTTGTCTTTAAATATAGTTATAGGAATTGGAATGGTAGCTAGCTATACAGAGGCTATGTCCATGATTCCTTTGCTCAAGCTATAGCAAATGTAGATTCACATATATTATACGCTTATTTATAACTTGAGAAAAAAAATACATCCCTAATGATCTTCATCAGTTAAACATTAAATAATGTGCAGTAGATGGAGTAGTTGGTAATTGTTATGTGAAAGTTTCTTAGATTTTTTGGTTTAATTGAATCTAAAAGAATGGAAGTGTATTTGTTGGAGGGTAATTAAGAAGAGAGAAAGAGAAAGAGAAAGAGAGAGAGAGAAGTGGGAGGAATCTAGGGGATGGGTCCAATGAAGAGGGGCAGGGTTTGCCACCTAACCCACCAACAGGTATCATGCATTAGGACGAAGCTCTTTCGCATCAACCATTATCCCTTATTGCATCAGTTTCAACCCAGCCCCTATCTGATGATGCCTTTGTGTGTGTATACCTATGTGATGAGCCTTCAAAACCCAACCTAAGCCTGTTACCTTCTTCTTCTTCTTCTTCTCATTATGACCCCACCATAGCTCCTCTTTTTTGTCCTTTTCCCTATCATATATATCTCCATCTTCTTCCCACATTGCCACTGCCTCCTCTCTATATACTTCTCCCAACATCCCCCCAAATAGATATTAATTACATACATACATACATACATTTCGCTAATTAAAAACTCAAATATCTCATTACAACAAACCCAAACAACTTTAATAACCCTAGTTAATTTGCTGGCTACTACATGCCAATATCTCCAACATTTTACCATGCTAAAACAACTCAACCAGGACTCCATTTGTTGGTATTGCTGTAATCTATGTTGTTGTAAGAAAGGACAAAAATGTGATTGGTGTAACTGCAAATGCAATCACCATGAATTAGCATTGGAGAGATAACATATATGGTTTGGATTTACTTGAGGTGCAAGGCAAGGCATAAGAAATGTTAGGGTTGGCTGTGAGAGAGAGACAGAGAAATGAGGGTTCAGGAAATTACATGGCAACAACATTTATTGACTCTGTTGGAAACTGCAGTGCCACCACTACAAGTTGCTAGAGAGACTTGGCCACTGGTTGTGTTTTGAAACAGTGTGAATATACTGATTTGTATTTTTTATTTTGGGAATTGGTTTCACATGAAACAATGAAGAAGGACACAGATGTACAATTTTGCTGAATTTTCTAATTTTCATACATATGGGGATGAAATCAGTACCCAACAATATGTACATCAACTGATAGTGTCAATATGGCAATGAAGCTTCATCTACACATTTAAGAAGTAAAAAGTACAATCAACTTTACTACTGTTATTTTTCCGTTATTGTTTTGTCATGCATCATCGTCTACATATATTGTATTTTCAAACAGGAACTTCGCAGACACATAGGACCCATGAAAGGAATTAAATTTCCAACAAAATGGTCCCATTTTCGCTAAATCAGCCATATACATGCACGACCATGAGTTCTTCTTTTATTTAACGACTTCGAGACTTTCTGATAAGTACATTAGTTGATTCAATATATAATTGATGGGGTGATCTTGACACCAATATTATAAATCCAGATGATTTTTCAAATAATGTAATCTCCTCTAAAATTGATTGATGTATACATGTGTGTGATCCACAGTGGTTTTTCTGTATATGAATTGAAACGTTATTTACGTAGTATCAAATTCAAATTTACTTTGTTCATACTTTGTTCATACCTTACATCGATAACTGGATAGCAAAATACAAAGATCAATCTTCGCTTCATAAACTGCCAAATTCATTTAAGCGTTATTGAATTTGTTCTTTAAGCGTTTGTTGAAAAAGTGCAGCTAATTGACTCTTTATATAGTGGAAAGTATGAGGACACAAAGGTGGGTGTGGTTACCCGTTTAATTTTCTTTTTCTTTTTACGTCCTTTCCAGATTGCAAAAAAATCTTGAAAGGAAAAAGATTATGAACAGTAATTGTTGAAAGTGTGAGAAATTTTTTTTATACCCATTTAATAAATGTTGTTGAAAATTAAGAAAAAAATGTGATGTTGAGAAAAAGAACAGATAGACTAAAGAATCTGTGTATTGTGATGATGGGACATGATAGGGTCCCATGGAAATACTGGTTTGATATGTAGCCAAAGACAAGCAGCTCTCACTGCTTCACATGCCTTTATTAGTTGGAAACTGAATGGGTACTCCATTGTCATAGGGTGGATCCATGTTCCTTACTCTTTCTCTTCATTTTTAATTTCCCCTCTTAACTTTTCTCTTATTTTAGGACACTAAAAATAATTTCCAAAAATTCAAGTGGGGAAGAGAAAGAAAAAAAAAATTATATTGGCTGATGAATCTTCTCCTCCACATGCTCTTATGCTTCTGGTGTGTTCATTTTACTCATATCCCATGTGCTATCTTTGCTTCACAACCCTTTTTTCTAGAGACTGTTTCCCTACTTTATTCTTCCTTCTCAAATTTTCAAATGTGTTGGGTTTTGGGATTTTCCTATAAGGAAGAGATATGCATTGATAGTGATACGTCAACTACTGGTCCAGTTATGTTTTCAATTTTTTAATTAATTATATTTTACTTCTCATCATTTTCTTTTTTACTTTCTCATATGGCCCCATGCATCACAACCGTCCATTGCGGACAATACTTCCCTCATTCTATATACATCTTGAAAGTGCTATTTGTTTCACAGAGAAACAGAACCTATGTATGTATTGCTTTACCTCCCCAAGGAGATAAAATAAAATAATCATACTCTCTCATATCTAAAAATGTTGGTAACATCTTAAATAAAATAAAAGATATGTAGGTAATAAAAATATTATTCCTTTGCTAAAGAAAGTTATGTCGATTGATTCCTTTAATTCTTTTATTACAAATAAATAAATAGCAATATTAATTAATTCATTTCAGTTAGACTTTTTTTTTTCAGCAAAAGAAAGTTGGATATATTTATAAGGGGAGTGCTTTATATATCTCGATTAAGAATTTACCTCTTGATCAATATAAACTGATACATAAAAAAAAAGAAAAAAAAATATTAAGTTAACCCTTCACTCTTAAATATAATAATTTACTTCCTTAATTAGTCGCAAAAGATTATATTAATTTTATCCACTGGTATCACTTAAACAAAAACTATTGAAATGCTAATTCCTATGATCTGTAGATGAAGTTTTTAATATTTTTTTAAAAAAATCAAAGCGATAAACCTTATATATTTAGAAAAATAAATCCACGATTTTTCTTTTTTGTTCTTTTTTCCGGATTTTTTGATAGACATGGGACGTAAGACTCGTTTGGAGTTATAGCATATTTCGTGTGTATCTGACCATTGTTGAGTAATAAATGTATTATTTAATATAAAAGAAAAAGAATAAAGAGTCGGAAAAGATTGAGATAAGGACCAAGAAACACCGAAAGAAGAGCAATAGTATAAGATGAACATCTTTCTTCTGCTTTTGTTCCTTTTCTTTCATTTTTAAATAGGAAAACTTTAATTTAAAATATTAATTAAGCAACGAGTAAGTTAAAACTAAGCTATTTTCTTTTATTATATCGGGTAATTTAATATATATATGTTGATCCTAAGAAAGATTAGCACACATATTCCTACAAATTTTTTAAACAAAACTATATTGATCATGGCTGAATAGTATCCGGTCTTGGAAGAATTTTCAAATCGGATACTATTTAGTTCTATTCAGACAATACTCTTAATATAATTCTCGGCCTGGAACTAGAGATGTAGGAACTAGAGATGTAGGATCGCCCCTGGCGGATATAACCATCATCTTAGAAAATTAACCTAAAATGCAACAAGAGTTTGTTGAGTTTAGAAAGAGGAGTGTCGAAGAGATGGATGTACTGAGTAGGAGAACTCAAGACTTAGGCGAAAGGTGGATAATGAATGAGCCGCTGATAAAGGCAAAGAGAAGAATATCCCTAATGATCCATTCACCGCACAGAAAACCTTGTCGAGTGTCATTACCCTCCCCGACATTAAAGAGGTTAGCGAGTACAATCTAAATCCCAGGACAATGGGGACAACAAACCGTTACGTACCACCCTGAGTAAAACGTCAACGCTCTTTCGTTGACGACATCACTAAAACTCCGCTCCCAAAGCAGTGGGGAAGCCTTCACCCTGGAACATTATGACAGCATCACAGATCCTAAGGAACATATCTTTATGTACATCACTCAAGTAAGCATGTACTCGACTGAAGACGTCGTTATGTGTAAAGCCTTTCCAACAACCCTAAAAGGATCAACTTTGGAATGGTTTACCACTCTACCCCATGTAATACCCGGAAAAATTAATTAATTAAATAATTAATTAATTAGTAAATGCGGGTAGAAGTCGCCTTTATGGCATTAATTGTTGTTTTATATGATGTGGAAAAGTACTAGCTCAAGTGGTTGAGAGTACTTTGGTTGTATGAGAGGACTTGGGTTCGAGTTCTATGTATGCCAATTATGTGTGATTGTTTTGTTATTGATTTTTAAGGATATGTATGAGTATGTGATTAGTATTGTAAGATATTGTTGACTTGTGAGTATCACCAACTGTGATTTGGCATAGTGGTTGTGCTTTGACCTTATGAGTGGAAAGTCACGGGTTCAAGCCTTGGTGGGCAAAGAATAAGCTTTATTTTTGCTAACTAATAGCTGTGGTATGAATGTGAAGGGGTAAAGAAAAGCCTAGGGGGCTGGGAATTTACCAATTAAGTAACATTGAAGAGGAATTTAAAGCCCAAACTCATTGGCAGTGCTCGGAATTTGCTTTCGAGAGGAGCACGAGTTGAGAGAGTGAACTGAGTTTAAGGGCAAGAGCTGAAGCAAGAGGAGATTGTTGAATCAAGGGATCCTATCTGCACAATTTTGATCACACACTCCAGGTTAGGGGAGCTGAACCCAAAAGTTCATGTTGTTGTGCGTATTGCATGGTTTTGGTGAAAATGTGTGCTGAAATTCGTGATGCATATTAGGGGAATTGGGGGTGGAGAAATTGGTATTGTTGTGTGTTGAATTTTGGACTAAATGCATGGTATATGCGGGGATGGAATGGGATTTTGAAAATTTGGGGATTTTAGGGAGTCTATACTATGCCAATGTGATTGTTTTGTAATGTGTAAATTGCTTTGGTATGCTCGAATGCTATTTGGTGTGTTTTGTGGTGCGAATTGGACATGTTTGGAGTGAATCGAGTGTGTGTGATCAGTGAGAGAATCTGCATTTCTCGCTCAGGCGAGCTTGGCCCGCCTAGGCGAGATTAGCAGAGACGCGTACCCTAGTGCCATACGAGCTTCTCGCTCAGGCGAAGAGGATGAGTTTTGAGCGACATAGGTTCTCGCTCAGGCGAGTAAGGGTCGCCCAAGCGAGATAGTGAGGGAGTTACGCGTATTGAGCGCGACTTCTCGTCCAGGCGAGGAATTTATGGTTTTTGAGCGAACCAGGGTCTCACTCAGGCGAGACGACCTCGCCTAAGCGAGATATCGAGGTCATGTGTGATGTTTTTGGGTGATTGTAGCTCAGGCGAGACTATTTTGGATGTATGGGCGAGAGATGATCTCGCCTAGGCGAGGGGTTCTCGCCTAGGCGAGGGGTTCTCGCCTAGGCAAGGGGTTCTCGCCTAAGCGAGATAACGTGTTGTGGTCACTGTTTTAAGGTCGCTCAGGTGAAGTGAGCTAGCCTAAGCGAGGCTGAGGGCTTAGCTTGGGCGAGAGGTCCCTAGCTTAAGCGAATTTATACAAGTTACTATGGTTCATGTGGTTGTGAGTGTGTGTTTTGGTTGTTTATCATGATTAGATTGTATATGCATGTGTTGTG
>Ga0214545_1004738_pt1 | contig 25263 bp, 7 predicted proteins | sample CNSS4metaG_FD_160064 | JGI IMG/M metagenome (GOLD analysis project Ga0214545, IMG submission 160064) | Root nodule microbial communities from cowpea collected in UCLA plant growth center, Los Angeles, California, USA - CNSS4 | ecosystem: Host-associated > Plants > Roots > Nodule | place: USA... | reverse complement strand
AACAAAAGAAAATAAATATATATATATATATATATATATATATATATATATATATATATATATATATATATATATATAATTTAATATATCATGATCCCAACCAATTAAAACTTGAAGGGATATGCATGCACATTAATTTCACACATGAAGTAGAATAATTAACCTACTGAAATGAATGTCTGTTTTTGAATGAAGATGGAGAATTTTGAATTGGTTGCAAAAGAGGTGAATGAAATGAAAATGAATAGAACAAAAATGGAGAAGCATATATAGTAGATAAAAAGAAAGAGAGAATCCATGTGGGTGGGGAGGGAATAACAGGTTTGGAAGTGGTCCAAGTACTGAGCCTAAGATAGAGGAATCACAATCACGATCTTTTCTTCATCATTCATCAGCCATTCCTATAATCCGTTTCTCCCAATAACCTTTTTATACAATATTAATATATCATCATTCCTCCCATCATATATCATATTCTTAATTAACATATATGTATTAATAAAATGAAAAGTGATGTTATACCTTCTATTTTTTTTCTCATTCTTTATTCTTTATTTTTTGTCGTAACATAATATAGATCATTAATTTTTTTTTTTTTATAATATATAATTATATATTTTTTTTTTTTAAAAAAAAATGTTTTTTTTTTTTAAATTAATGATTCAGTTTGACATAATTTAATATAAATCATTAATTTTTTTTAAAAAAAAAGATGATAAATGTTTTTAAAAAAATGTTTATTTTTAAATTAATGACTCATTATGAATTAAATGAGATAGTAATAAAAGATGAGAGTTAAAAATTAAAAATTACAGTATTGTTTTCCTAATAAAATACACCCACACACCCTACCTCTTAAATGCATAATCCTTTAATACAATCAATCACTCTCAATAGGATTAGTATCATACAAAAGTTTAAACTTTCAGTTTATTCTTACATTTTCATTTATCCTCGTTACTTCATTTAAACATAGAAGTCGGAATTACGAATTACGAATAGTTTAATTCTATTCTCTTAAGTTTACAGTGTGAAAAATTAATCCTTTAAACATCAAATGAAATTAATTTTCTTAAAATCACTTTCACTTAATAATACATGCAAATATAAACTATTAAAATATCAATTTATGGCCATCTTTGATATTTATTTAATCATCATAAAATTGTTTCATAAATATGAATAGGTGAAAAGAAGTCAAGAGTAGGTATATGTATCTTAAAAGAATGTTCTCACATTTTAAAGAAAAACAATGATGTTAATATTTTGTGATAATTTATGAAATCTGTAAAAAAAATACGTAAAAAATTCATTTCGTACAAATTTTTACATAAATTTATATGAAAAATCTCACAATACTAAATATTCTGGCTATATATAAATCATATTTATATAGTTCTTTGAGCAATAAGTCTTTTTAAATGAGCTCAAGTGGTAGAATATAAAAAGAAAGGAAGAAAAGAAACAGAAAGAGAAATATAATTAGGGAATTATAGGGTTATTTAGTTTGTGAAATAATACTCGAGTAAAATGCTATTTTAATACTCGAGAAAAAAATACTCTGTCCCATTTTTAGTTTTAAAATGTAATTTTTATTAATCAGAACATGTTAATATAATTATTTACATTATATACAAAACTCTATGGATTTTACACTAAAGTGAGTGAAAATTCATGATGCCTTCAGGAGCATTTTTGAACAGGAACTAAAATATTTTTATATTTCTGTGCTTGAACATGATTTGGGATCCCCAAAGACTAGTTTAAGCAGTGGCAGAAAAGTTAATTACTTTCATTAACCCAGATGATGATTTAGAAATTATAATCCAAAATAGAGCTTGAAAAGTCGGTTTTGGCACCTCAAGAAAAGTGGAAATAGTAAGAAGAGGATTTTGAAATGCAGGGAAATGTGTGCATTGGAAGAGGGTGGTGTGTGTGAAACAGAACATGGGAGTTTTATGATTGGGAAGTGAGCTCTCTTAACAGTTACCACATTCATATAACCATGGCATGGGAAATTGAGGATGATGGGGACCCCTCATTTTTTTCTCTCTTAACTTCAAACCACTCTTCTTCTTCTCTTTTTTACAACCATTTTTTCCCTTTTTGTGTTAAGCAGTGTAATACTCCAGTGACAGATATTTTTTTTACTTTGGCTAAAACACACTTATGTTAGAGAGTCACGCGTTTCATTTGAAGGGTAACTCTGAGTCTGTCACTCCAATCCTGCATATGTTCATACCATAAGTCAGATAATGAAATGGTGTTTGAATGAGAAGATCCATTTCTTTTGAATGTGCTTTTGAAAAGACCAAAAGTGAAGCAAAAGGGGTTACACATATTAACACTGTCTTTATAATAATAAGATAAAGACAGACACTTGATGTCTTTTTCTACAATGTTTTATGAACATGAATAGAACAATGCAATTTAGTGTTTTGTTACTGTGAACCATAAATGTAACCAATAAGGGTGAAGCTGTGAAAGATAGGGAACTTATATAGAGTCACATGGATCAATCAGAAAAGTTGCAATAGGACAAACCACATGGGATGGCAGCTTGACAGCATTTACTTGTAACAACAATAATAATAATATTAATAATGTCACCACTTTCACTTATCTTTATCAATATTTTAACACCCTCTATAACCATAACTCAATCAAGGCTTCTTCTTCCTCTCACCAGATAACATTTCCATCATATCGTAGCTTCAGGATTTTAAAATATGTATAAAGTTTCTCTTTTGAGCAAACACCGACCAACATCTCTAAATTTTATTTGCTGTATACATAAAAACTGGAGTGAATGTATGCATATATATCAACACCAATTTTTTGGTTTCCTCAGTCAAATCAAATACAACTTTTTCACAGCAAACAAAAATATAGGTGCTCAAGTTGAGGACTTAGTATCTCGAGCCTTTTGTATAGGTTAAGCCAAATATTATTGATGTGCGCAACTTTCCTCTTCCCAAACAGGAATCCAATTTGCAAGCATCTGTTGATCAATTTTAGATGTGATGGGTACTTAAGATTTTGCCAGAATAACATCATGTTATGAGTTATGATAGCATAGCATTTTAGATTGCACCAGTTCTACTGAATCTCTTTTTACAAACATTATGTGTGCACAAGTTTTTATGTTAATTTAAAATGATTTAATGTTGGTAGATACAAGACATTGATTAGGAAATAGTTGAAAGGCTCCAAAAATGGAAGCTGGTTAGATGAGAACTTAAATCATTGCTCTAAAACCATAAGAAAGAAAAACCAAAACCCAGTACTGATGATACAATTGTGGGAAAGTATGTAAGTAAGTCCAAAATTTTGGACTTGGGTACAAGACTACTCAATGGAGTGTCCACTGAGCTCAGAACATAATTTATTTTTCAGAAATGAAATTAAATTTGATAAGCAGCAGCATCAGGACTTGAACTATCACTTTCTAGTTGTAGCTGGATCAATTGTTATGAATAGGGCACAGGTCATAATTGTGATGAGGACAGCAATGAAATAACTCATCCCACTTCACTTGGTTTTAATTGGATTACTCTCTCATTTCCTAACTTCATTCAATGGCCTGTACCTGCACCAGAACATCTCAAACCATTATTCCTTTTATTTTTCTGATAAAAAAACAAAGTGTTTATCTTGAATTTAGATCAGAGAAATGATGTTCAAAGTTTATAATAATACTTGTTAATTTGGAATAATGTGATGGTTCAGAGGATATAGATTTGGTAATGGAGACAGAGAGAAATGAAAAGATGTGTGTAAGAATGTGTTAAAGAGATTTTAGCAGTGTCTGCATTTGTTGGAGGTAGACATCTGTGTCCTATCATGGTCTAGGCTTCCATAAAAGCCAGTTTAATTTAATTCATTTTTTAATTTTTTGTTCAAAAGAATTGCCCAGAGTTTGGGGAGCATCATTTCTAAGGTGCAAAATGAGGTGTCTGGTTGCAATATTACTTCTATCGTTTTATAGAAAATGTAAACATGTCACTTTCTATCACTGCTTTAAATGTTATGGAATTATTCATGTGGCATTTATAAGCATGATTCACAACATGACAAGTGTGTACTAATTATACATGTAACATAAACAGAATATTATAATTTTTTTTTATTTTTTTAAAAATTCATTTAAGTAGTAGTATTGACATTCCAAAAACATATCAATTATTTATCATGTTGTAAGAAATTAAGAAACAAATTATTGATTCTGTGTCTGATTTTTTATTTAACATAAAAGGAAAACAAACACAAGTAATTAGCTCAGAGAAAATTCACATATAAAAAACTTCTTAGTTCTTTTAGTGCAAATTTCTTTCTCTTTTAAATTTCGTTTGAGTTTTGTAGTTGGCATCCAATTTTCTAATACAGTTCGTCTCTAATTTATTTGTGGATCAAGTGTTTGTTTCCAGTTATTAACCTTAATTAGTTAGGCAAAAATAAACCTTATTAGTAACAATGCAAGTTGGGGGGAAAAATCACTTGCACAAGGATTGGATTAAAAATTAACCTTAACTAATTCTAAGAAATTTAAAAGCTAATATGTTGAATATAAAGAAAAGAAAAAAAAGTCATGAAAACTCAATGATTATACCTAAATCCTTTAAAAAAAATCTCAAAATAATCATGCAATTTAACCACACCAAAAGCACATAATATGGATAATATAAGATTTAGTTTACATTTTCCTAAGTAAAATTTTTTAAATAAAATAAAAATAAAATCATTTAAAAAAATATATATATATATATATATATATATATATATATATATATATATATATATATATATATATATATATACTCTGTCATTTTTTGTCTAAGTTATTACTATTTCACATATAAGATCATATGCTCTTGTGTAATACATAATCATAGCAATAAAAACAACAATTACAAAATTAAGGTAAGTAAATATATTTAAAACATTTAAGAGCCTACACCAAAGACATCAATCAATTCATCATCTATATCCAAAATATGAAACTTTTATAAATTGACACCATATGGCTACTTCCAAAAGACTTGTGTCTTAAATCAAACATCAAAAATTTTAGCCGCTACCACTAGGACTTTACCCTGCCCAAAAGACATTTGGACATAAATCCTCTTTACATGACAAGGTTAATTTACTATAGTCCGCCATAATGGTTTCTCTTTCACAAAAAATCTCATTATAGAAATATCTATCGACTTTCACAGTCCAAATATATTCTTCTATGTGAGTTAGAATATTTAGTAGAGTCTAGATAATAATGTAATAATGAACATTCTATTCAATGAACCACCTAAAGTCAAACGAGCATTTCCTCCTTGGAAATACCTCATACATATCACATACATACCATTATTCAATAATATGATAGATTATGACTTAGCCATCACACTTATTCTCTTCAAAAGATATCTCAATTTCCATTCCAAAATCCTCAACCTTTCGCCAAGCAGCCCTCTAGCTTGTCTAGTGAGAGTAAACATTATCCTCATAAAATAACACGTTCACTCAGCCTTTATCACTAACTCAATGACTACCTCCAGGAGGTATACTCACTCAACGGGTCTTTAGGTCACCAAATGACTGACTCCCCCTATAGTTGTCTGGATTTTCTAAAGTAACTTTTCGCTCAGCATAGAACTTACTTGCCCATCGACCTTCCACTAAAGCGAAAATCTCACCTTTTTTTTTCACTATAATCACAATTTTTCATTTTCATTAACACATGTATTTCACTCATCTAACAAGTTTGCATAAAATCATAATCATGCAGAATATATCACTTTGTGCCAAATGACTCCTAGAGAGTTTTTATCTCATTTCTATACCAAATAGATATTCATTAGTCAAAATCAAACCTAAGAATGAATTCAACCCAAACTGGTACATGTTTCTCACATGGTTCGTCAATTTTAAACAATCATTCATTCACATCATTGCACACTTAACATAAGAATAACAAAACTAGTAATTATCTTTATCATCTCATCACACATATCGTAAATCAATCAATTTTCTCATCACAACAAAACCACACCAATAATTTAAATTAACTAGCTTCCTTTATCTAAATTATAAGTCATTCAAACTATAGTTCCATTGTTTCTAGGGATTCCTACTCACACAAAAAACAATATTTACACATAGAAAACTCAAACCAAATATCTGATCACACCCTAATAATCTTTGTCGAACAAAGATTCATTTTAAGCATTTACATGACACATGCAAGCTCTCAATACCCTGCATGCAACAAATTTACTAAAAAGACTCCAAAGAAGACAAAAGATAAACTTACTACGTTTAAGAAATCGATCATGCAGAATTATAGACCTCGATGTTAAGAATCCTATGACATATTATGATATTTAAGATACAAGAGTTAGAAAGAGAATATATAGAAGAAGAAAAGTTTCCTATTTGAAGAGATAATAATTCTTATAAAATGAAACTCGAAACTCAAAATGATTTCTATTTATAACTTAAACTTTATAATAATAAAATAATCGATATATCTTATAAAAAATACTTTTAATCTAAAATACTTTCTAGATTATTCACTTCAAATTCATATAATTTAATTTTAAAATATTTTATGTTTTCGAGCGAATACTCACTTTTAGAATTCATTTAAAGTTTGTTATTTTGAACAAAGGAATATAGTATATTTTTATATTTATTGAGATATTTATAAAATTTTTTATTTTATTTTATTTTTCATTGTTATATATATATATATATATATATATATATTAACATTAGTGAGAATACATATGTTAAAAATGAATTAAATATGTACGTTCACTCTTTTTTTTATAATAAAATTTTGTCAAACATGTTTACTCAAGAAGTGTTTTAAGTAATGTGCTAACAAAAGTTATACTCCCTCCATCTTTTTTTATAAAATCATTTCAACTAATTCACATCCTTTTACAAAAATTAGTAAGAAATAAGTTGTCAATAATTTATATTATTTCAAAATTATCCTTACATATTTCAAATTAAACTAGTTGAGAAAAAAATTAATTCATTTTAAATATTTAATTAAGGATATTTTAAGAAAATAATAATAATGCATCATTGAATTACAAAATGGATTTTATAAAAAGGGATAACAAACAATTCTCTGAAAATGTCTAGAGTAGGTCTATACTTTGTTTGAGTGGATTGTATAATATATTTTGAAGTTATTGTATAAATCTCATACCTCCATAATTTTTGAAACTCTCATCTTAATTTATTTATGTGTTCTGACTACCGTTTGACTTAGTCAATGTCTTATAGAACTCCCATGTTTATGTATAATGAATTTATTATACAAACACGAAAATCAGTAATGCAAACCCTCTTTAAATTAGAATAATCAATACACTATAAAAAAATCTCAATAGTAAAAAATTTAAAGGAGACACAATTCATACAAATATAATAATTCCATGGAACATTTAAGTAGCTTCAGAGCTATAACAAAGTCTTATTAAGTAAACCCTTAACTTTTTTTTTTTCAGATAAATGTCTAGAATTTACTAACTAGAAATTAAAGACTAGCTAATCAATATTAATATTTCATTAACCAGTTAAGTTATGTTATCCCTTTAAAGCTATTCAACAAAAGAGTAATACTTCAAATAGTTTATTCTCAGAGTTTTAAAGAGTCCCAAGAATATTGCACAAATCATATAATAAAAATGCTAATCTGCAATTTTTCTACCGACGAAATAAAGAAGAAAATCTGAAATTGCACAAACTTTTTTTTAAGAAAGGTTATCTGATAAGAAGATAAAAGAAGAAGGAATCAAGCATAAAATAGTGTAGTTGTGTATACTTTCAAAATCGTGCAAGTGCTCTCACAAAGTGGCTCCTCTGCAGTTATCCATGTATACAATGGAGAAGCTATGATGGCTTCATTCACCGCTTTTCTTTCTTGAAGTTTGGAAAAAAGTTTGCACCAGAAAGCAAAAAGAAAATATAGAAAGAAGAAGAAGAAGCGGTGAGAGAAGAATATGAATATGGTAGTGCCATAACCATAACACCAGGATGATGTTAGGTTCAGAACAGAACATTATCATTTCAAACTTTTCAAAACCAACCTAATTAACTCTCTGTTCATGTGCATCTGTTAACGTTAGAGGACAACATGGACAAATGTTATTCATGACTGATCATAAACACAACCGCAAACAAAATGATGGAGACTACAAAAATGGTTTAGAAAGCTTTCATCAAATTTTACTAAACTAATATTGACATAGTGAAATATTGAAGTATTGAAGGTTTGGAGGAAGGAAGAATTGAATGGTTAGAAGTAGTTGGGGGAGCATAGGGAAGAGAAAGAGGAGACAGGGTTGGAATTGAAAGAGAGTCTTTGGTGGAAAGGCGCAAAAAACAAGGGAGTTGGCACCTGACACGCAGGCAGAGAGCATTGCCCACGGTGGCTATGGTGCACTGCACCTGCTTCCTTCAGTAAAACCCTTTTCTCCACTACTTAACTGTAAAAAACAAACCACTGTAAACTTTTCTGTCTTATGCTTACCTTATTCATACAATCACATTTTACTATTAACTATCAACTCATCCCAGTCAAAAAAACATAACTATTTTCACATCTTTTCTATTGGAGATTGTGCTCACACTTTAAAGATAATATTATTTTAAACAATCATATGTAAGATAGAGAAAAAAAAATATTACCAAAATAATATATTTCTGATTGAGATTGAGTTATGTGATATGTTTAGCATAAGTAAATAAAAATGCATAAAAATATCTCAAATTGAGTTGTGTTATGTTTGAACTCTTTCTGTCAGTGATATACTGTCCCTAACAAGTTATTTTACATACGACGACAATTAGTTCAATATTATAATATTGTGAATTTATAAATATAAATAAAATAAGCATGTAAGTAAAAGTAAGTAAAATTAACTCATCTCCTGTATAACTTCCTTTAAAAACTGTTTTTGAAGAGATTAATATAAAAAGAATGGCCTACTATGCACAGAAAATTAAAGTTTATAATATCAATATGATGATTTTTGTATAAAAGAAGAATCTTGTTACAACATGCACAGAATCTTAATTTTTGCACATTTTGTTTTCACATTTAAAAGACTTTAATAAAACAAAAAGTCTCTGGTAGGATAAGTGGGACATTTATTATTCTAAATAAATAAGATTCATCTATCACACTATAGAAGATTGATGGGAGCTTATAATGTGTTGAGATACGAAATCAAAGCAGATGAATGAATGATCTAAAGGTAAGTTGAATGGTAGAATTTTCTACATAATCTATTTCAAAAATAATACTATTGGACTTTTGAAATTAGTTTTTGAATTAAATAATAACAAGTAAATTATAATTGATTTAAACGTGTTGAGAAATTATTATTTAGTTGAATAGTAATATAACTTGATTGAGATGCGTTGGAAAGAGAAGAAAGGCGAAGGACACGGTAGTCATTTAGGATAAAGTGGAAGGACGAAAATAGGCTTATGTCCTGTTTCGTTGGCGTTTAATTGTGGCGACCCCGTTTTATAGAGCAGAAAAGCGCGAGGAAGGGAATGTGTGATGAAAAGAGCATCCCATCTCATAACATGAGAGTAGAGAGACAGTGGTCGGAGTGGTAGCAAAGAAAAAAGAAAACATGGACCAAGTTTCACAATCAACACAAAGCCACACTCATAGAGAGTGACATAGCTGTGCCAGAACTCAATCCTAAACACTGAACAAAGTAAAAGAAAAAAAGATGACGACGGGTATAGTACGCGACCAGAACCTGGAGAAACACATTCACAAGCAGATGGGGTGCATGGCGGGTTTTCTTCAGATCTTCGATCGGCACCAGATACTCACCGGAAAACGCATTTACTCCCCCAAACGTCTCCCTCCGGTAACGTCTCTCGCTCTCTACCACAACTTCCTCTTTCATGCTGTCAACCACTTAACCGACTTTCTCTTCTCTTTCGCAGGCCTCACCGGAGCCTGACAAAGCCACTGCCTCGCCGGCTCGTTCCGTGAAGTCGCCGGCTAGGGAGGTGGTACAATCCGAACCCAAGGCGAGTTCTCCTGCGCTCCCTGTTCTGGAATTCAAAGAAGGCACGCGATCCTCGTGGAAGTTCTCGCGAGAGGCTCCGAGACTGTCTCTGGACAGCAGAGCCATGGTGGATGCGAAAGGAACGCTTCACCTTCACGGGCGTGAGATCCCCTCGGAGAACGATGGAGACAAGCAGCGTCGTTCCACCAGCGTCATTGCCAAGCTCATGGGCCTGGAGCCTCTGCCCGATTCAGAACCCGGGCCAGGGCCCATAGCAAAGCTGCAGAGATCCGCTTCGGAGTCCAGAGTGTCCAGAGATCTGTCTCTGCCTCTGCCACTGCCACAGTGTCGTTTTCTGGACACAAACAATTTCCCAAGCGCGGTTCAGGTCACCAATGTGGTCCTCGAGAATAATAATGCTGCCATGGATGCCCGATTGAGCAATGGCAGAGCTGCAGATCCACCCAGGCAAAGGGCCAAGAAGAGTTTCTACGACTCGGCGGATTTCTTCCCTGAGCCCAAACACACCGCTTCGGTGTACGGGGAGATTGAGCGGAGGTTGCGGATGCGAGGGATTAACGAGCCATCCAAGGATCTCCACACTCTCAAACACATCCTCGAGGCCTTGCAGCTCAAGGGGCTTTTGCATTCCAACGACAAATCCAACCAATCTCCCATTGTCGTTATGAAACCTGTCCGATCGGTGAACCGGACCGGGAACGATTCTCCTCCCCTCCGGTCCAGTCCTCGCCGGAGCCCCCGAGTTGGGAACGAGACCCGGAGGATTGAACAAAACGAACGGGGTTCAATGAGTCAAAGCAGCAGAGCACTAAGCTCGAGTCCAAACAGGAGGAAGCAGCAAAACGTGGAAGCGCAGAGGAGAGTGGGCGTTGATTCGAGGAGGGGGTCTGTGTCTGTCTCTCCAGTTCATTCTCCCAAGGCGAGCCCCAGAAGGAATGTAGGCAATCAGCAGGTGCCATGTGGATCGCCTAGAATGAGAAGAAATGTGGAGCGTAAGTTGAAAATGCTGGGTGGAGCAGAGGATGAATTGTCCACAGTTTCAGAGAACAGCTTCAGCACCTCTTCATATCCCGATACAGAGGTAGAATACTATACTAAACCAGTGAGTAGTAATAGAAACCGTTATGTTGTATAATTTGTGTGTATGTACGTAAGCAGCTTTTTAATGAGTTAATTAATTAGTGGTGTTTGTGGGATTGGTCTCGATTGGATTGAAGTGTGGTGCGTGTGGTGCAGAGGTACAGGTTGGAAGAGTACAAGGAAGGGAAAGATCTGCTGGATAGGTGTGATAAGCTGCTGAACAGCATAGCAGAAATAACAGCAGCCAACGAGTTGCAACCGAGTCCAGTATCGGTTCTGGACTCCTCCTTTGACAAGGACGACTGGTGTTCACCATCCCCGATAACCAAACGCTGCATTGACTACAAAGGTAAGTAAGTGGTTAGCTTGTGTTGCAATTGGTTACTGAATGGAATTAGATTTTGTGGTGACGTATTATTTGTGTGTGCATATCCAAAGTATGAGCATGTCATCATGTAGAAGGTCTAATGTCTAAGATCCTAACGTAACTTAATGGAAGAAAATGTCTAATGTTTGTCGAGGTCTTTTACTTTTTAAGCTGCTCCCGTTTTGTTTTTGCTTTGGTTTGTTTCCAACTACAAGTACGGGAACAGTAGATGGTTTGTCCTCTCGCTCTCCCAAAATCCCAACCAATGTGGACCAATCATTTGATCCCAGGGATGTTGACATGGCATCACTCAGTTGGCTCAGTCACTTACCTCAAAACTGCACTGCGGTGCGGTGCGGTGCCTGTTTTTAATCGTACTATCACGTGGGAGGGACTGACTCACCTCGCCTCTTCCACACTCTCACCGTCCCAAAGAATCTTCTCAATTTTTTAATTCCACTATTTATCTAACATACACTGTGCACACTTTTTATCCGTTTCATTTTTTAAATAAATTAATCTGGTGTTTGTTAGTTAATGATATGATAACATAATGCGGTGTAATTACATTACAGATCAAGCGGCGGAGTCGGAAGATGATATGTGGAGTGCGGCACTGTGCAGCAGCGAGGAGGCAGCGTCGGAGGATTGCGATTTCGTGTACGTATCGGAGATTCTTCGAGCGTGCAGTTACTTGCCGGAAGAGAGCGACATTTTTCTGTTACTGGAGAAGCAGCAATGCCTGAAAGGAAAGGATACCTCAAAGGCTTCCACGCTGCAGAGGCGGTTGATCTTCGACACTCTCCAGGAGATCCTGGAGCGGAACCAACAGTTGCCGCCGTGGAAGGCGGTGTCGTACGGCGAGCAGAGGCAGAAGATCTGGTCGGAGTTTCGGAGGATCCGAGAGAGGGAAGAATCGGAGTCGGAGGACTTGTTCAAGGTTATATGCGGAGTGTTGAAGAAGGACATGGCGGAGGAGATGCGGGGGTGGGGAGAATGGGCGGTGGAGATGGGGGATGTGGTGTTAGACATCGAACGTCTCGTGTTTAAAGATCTGGTTGGCGAAACCATTCGAGAACTCGCTTCGTTTTCTCCTCATTGTAACAGCGACAAGCTACCCGCGCTTCGTAGGAAACTCCTCTTTTGAATTCCATTCACAAACATCAAACAAAAAAAAAAAAGAGCAAAAGAGTCGCACGCTTTGTTTAAATTTTTAGCGCGCTATGCATCTTTTTTTCCTTTTCTAGCTTCGTTTTTTATGATTTTACTTTTACTCTCTGTCAATGACGAAATCAGGAATTTTAAATCTGAAATCTAGGCAAATCTGACCTTGGCTTTCTTCGATAAAGAGATGAATGAATTGTTGGATTAATTTTTTATCATGTTATTATATGGTCTGTTGTGCGGGCGGTCATGTGTAGTTGATCATTGAATACTGAACATTGAAGGATAGAAATGTTGCTGCTTTGCACGCAACATATCAGATGAGGTGCCAAAACATAATAAAGGAAGAGAGAAAACACAGTTTTTGTTTATTCGGTCGCTTGTTACGCAACTGCCATGGATGAATTGTTGGCTATGCATGTGGGCTTGCTTATCGGGGAAGTTGTCTTACGATAAGCTAATTAATGATCTTACCCTTAATTTGGTGCTACAACTACAAAGCAAGGTCGCCAAACAGTAGTGGAGCGCCGCTACGCTGCAATTTAATATTAGCGTGCAGCATCTTTGGACCTTGAGCTGCACATTTGGACCGGACCGGACCTTCGGTTTTATTTTTGACAACTTGGAAATAGCTTGCAACTCTTGTTACAAACAAACCTTAACGAAAGCTCAGTGAAAACAGGGAAATATCCATCATATTGTATGAAATTCATCCCATTAATCCATGCCTCTGTAATATACTAACAAAAAGAATGTGTAAAATATTAAAAATGTCATAAAAAGAAAATTATTTGGTTTTTCTTCTGACAAAGGATAACGATAATTGAGAAATAGATTAGGGTGGTTTTGAAATCACAGAAGCAAGCTAGCTACAAGTTGGATTTTGTCCAGTTTCAGTACTGCTATGAAAATGGTTTGATGCTCATATTTCCGATTGGGAAATGCCATGACAAACCTGGATATATATGGAGGTATCAAGACTCTGGGGTCCTCTGTGTCTCAGTTTCAATACTCTCTACTCTCCCTGTCTTCCAAAGCTAAGTCAACCACGTGTTCCAACACTACACTCATCAATGTGTATCACAAGTACCCGATATGAACATGACATATACATCACTCATCAAATCGCACTTCACATGGTTAGGTTAGGTATTTATACTACTTTGTCCTCATCATCAATATTTTTACATTCTGTTTTCACCTATCATTCTATTCTAACTCCATTTCCATCCTTAAGACGTGATAATTAATCAAAATGTTGGGCCCATTTGAGAAAACGCAACGAGAGAACAGTACGATGGAACAAGTACCAGTGCCCCACAATGGCTTAATCGGTTGGTTCCTTAATTAGTTACAGGATGGTTACATTAACTACTTGATGGTAACGCTTCATCCAACGTAACTGGTTGGATCTCAAATGTAGCATGACAACAAGGACATGTTGCAGATCCAATAATTCATACTCTCACACACTGCTATACCTCCGTTTCTTTTTTTTTTTTTTTTTTTTTTTTTCTTTCCTCAATTATAGGGCGATGGATAGCGGGTACAACTTTGAATCTATACGTTTCTGCAATAAGCATGTGCATTTCAAGCCCTTCACAGTGACCATCAAATGTCCATCATGTTATATCAGAGCTTAATTTCTATACAGTACAAAAAAGTTACCATCAACTAGTCAGAAATCATAGGTAATCAACAAACTATGATCAAATAATAATCCAAAAGTCCTTTACATGGTTTCTCTTCATGAAAATGGTCGAACAAAAAACATCCCTAAACCATCAGAAACCATCAGACAGGATTGCAGCAAATGTTAAAATCATAAAACAACTCTAATCAATTACGGTACTCACTCCACTGATACACATATGAGCCGGTTCTTTTAAGTCTAAATTAGTTTTACAAAATTAACTTGTAAGATGAATCTCTTTAACTCAATAGGTATACATTTTCAGACGACAGAATAATAATGAGTGGAACAATAAAATCAACGAAAAACAAACTTCTTTAGTAAAGAATCTAATCTATGACTCTGGTTAATGTTATAAGAAGTAGATTCTAAGTATGATAAGCTCCATAAAACCGATTTAAAAGTTAGATACTGTGAAATTTTATGAGAGTTCCTTGGGAAACAAGAGAAAAAGTGACAGGATCATGTACACCGAACAAAACCATGTATATACTATATTTTTTTGCATAATGTTATGCACCTAAGGTTTGGTGTTGGTGGGGTTGAGAGAAGTGGGGAGCTATCTAAGCAGCAGCAGAAGCAGCATATAGTACCACAGCGTAGCAGAGTTTGGAAACTTTTTTCAATCCTAAGTGGGTCACACCCTTTTCTTTCACTTTGTTTTTAATGAGAGTGATGGCCCATGTCTTAATCAGAGGTCTTTATATTCCACTGGCACATCTCACTGGTCTTAATTGGCCAACCCCCACCAAATGCAAGGATTAAGGTTCTTGGTCTTGACTTTGATTTGGGAGTTTGGCAGTGAAAAAAAGAAGCTTTAAGCAAGAGGAAGATGGGGCTGTGTTTGTTGTCCCAAAAGGGCACAAACCTAACCACGTAGGGTTGTATGAAAAAGAAGTGAAGTGGGAGTTACAGAGGCACATGCTTCTGCTGAAGAACTCATTAAACCTGTCCATTCCTTGTCTTGGATGGTTGTTTGTGAAGGCTTGTGGCTACTGTTGTCTCCTCAGGCTTTGTCTCCTTCTTCGCCTAATGATAAATGAACATCCCAATGCCCAGCACTCTACCCCTTTGCTTTCTCATTTCTAGTTTCTTCCCATCCATGCTTACCATCCTCTTTCATATCTACATTCATGTGTGCTATTGCAAATTTCTTCCTAAGGATAGCTTCCCATGGACCCCACACTACGTCACATCAATATGGGACAACAATTCAAAATCAAAAATACTATAACTTTAGGAAAATTAATCACGGGTCACTTTTCATCAATAATTTGAGGTGAAAATAGTATACATGCAATTTTAATGTTTAATATTCTTTTAGAGTACATTCTCTATTTTATTATCTTTTATTATCGTTACAGTTTTAATGTTAAATATTTGTATAAAGTGATTAGAGTCATCGACAATGTAAACCAATTTGGCTGGTCATTACTTTTATCTTAAGCTTAATTAATAAATAAGAATTAAATCTGTTTTTATCCTTTAATTTGTTGTTAGAATTGGAATTAGTGGAATTAGTTTCTCAACTTTAGAAATGTGTGAATTTAGTCATTCTAATTAAATTTTGTTAAGTTCACTTGACGTTTTCAACGTGTTTCGTAGCTAACACTGAACCGAAAATGTGCCAAACAGTGTAAACAACTAAAATGCTATCATGAAACACATTTAAAATGCCAAATAAACTCAACAAAATTTGGTTTGAATGACTAAATTCATGAGAAACGAAAAACATATTTAGCCCATTAAAAAATATGAAACTATTATAAAATAAAACTAATAATAGAGAGAAAAAGGAAGAAGAGAGAATGAAAAGTAACTTTTGTGTGTCTTATTACTTAGAAGAGTCATATTTATAGATACAAAATAGATACAAAATATAACCCATAAAGGATACAAATCAAATAATTAATATACAAATATTTAAACCTTATAAGAGAATAATTAATCATATGAGCAATTAAATAAATCATATCCATTATGAGTAACAATATCAAATCAATGGATGACTATTAATTCATAACATTCTCCCTTGTGTGTCCATTGATAAGAGAATGAGTCTAGTTAAAACCTTAGTACGAAAAACCCTTTGGGATAAAAACTTAGTGAAGGAAAAAGTATACATTTTGTATTTTTTAATACAATATTGTTAATCACATATTCTATTTCTCCCCCTCATGTAAACTCAAATCATTAAGATGACAAAGTCCAATCTTGTGAATTGTTCAAAAATTCTCCTTGGTAAAAGACTTTGTAAATAGATCTGTCAAATTTTCATATGAACAAGTCTTTTGGATCTCTATATCACCCTTTCAATTGAACAATGCACTATTGTCTTTATATATGGTTGTTGATTCCATTTTTTTCAAGAATATACCATAAGTTTGTCGCACATGTTGAATTATAGACCTTAACCAAACATATTCACGACTTAGCTCAGGTAATGCTAAAATTATACATGATTTGACGATGTTACTGTTATGGTTTGTTTCATAGTCTGCGATGAAATTATTGTGCTACCACGTGTAAAAAACTTAGATTTGATAAATAACATGCATATGAATAACCCATTAGATTTGACTATGAATCATTTGGATAAAATAATTCCATATTCATGGTACCCTTAAGGTAAGGAAGTATATGTTTTACTCAAATCCAATGTCTTCTTATAGGTGAAGAACTATATCATGCTTAACAAATTTACAACAAAGGCAATATCATGTCGAATATAATTAGCAAGATACATTAATGCTCACAACCATTAGATTCCATAATGGATGTGACTTGTCCATTTAGAACCTTTTAAGCACTTTCACTATATAAGCCTCTTGATGTATGAAAAAAAATTTATTTAAATACTCAATTTCTAATCTCAAACAAAAGTTTGTCCTTCCAAGATCCTTCATCTCAAATTCTTTCTTTAAGCAATCAATTGCCTTTATGAGCTCATTAGAAGTTCCATCGATGTTTATGGTCCTTTACATAAACAAAAATTATGGCAAATTCATTTTCTAATATTTTTCTATAAATACAAGGACATATATGATCATTTCTATATACCACATACATCTTGATTGCTTTAATCAATAAAGGGACTTATTCAATTTTATTGAATAATCCTCTTTAGAATTTGCCTTGTTAAGCAAATTAAATTCTTCATGGATTTTCATATAAATATCATTATCAAGAGAATTGTACAAATAGGTTATAACATCATCCACTAGATGTAAATGCAAACCTTCTTGTGCAATTAGGATAAGTAAAAATATCAAAATGTTGTTGCATCCAATACTAGTGAATAAGTCTCTTCACAAATCAATACCAGGTTTTGTAAAAAATCTTAAGCAATTAACCGTGCATTGTATCTAACGATTTCACCATTCTCATTTTGTTTTTGCTCAAAAATCCATTTAGAATTTGCATTTTAACTTTTTTTCTCATTTTAGTATCTTTGAAACCAATAGGCCTACCACACTTCAAGCATGTCTTTGCAACCAACAGTCCTACCACGCTTTAGGCGTGTTATGAATTAATATCAATTCTACTTTTAACATTAGTAGCTAGTATATATGATTTAGTTACCCTTTTTTTCAGTAAAAACATATGGTAATTGATTGACCAATTTTGTAAATGATTTATCCTTTGAACTTCCAGTTCACATTCTTTTGTATGAGGATCAAGACAAGATAATGATAATTCATTCCAATCAATATCTTTTTCGAATTGTTTTCTTTCTCCCCCTAATATTGGAAAAACTTATTCATCAAAATGATAATTGACAAATCAAACTATGAATAAGTTTCATGTTGATAGTTCAAGATATTTTATTATTGATGGCGAATCATATCCAACATATACTCTTAATCCTCTTTGATGACCCATCTTAATCCCTTTTGGTGGGGAAATTGGAACATATACACCACACCAAAAGATTCTTAAATGAGAAATATTAGGTTTTTGACAAAACACCAATTGCATAATAGATTATTTGTGATAACATGTTGTCTTGATGCGAATCAATGTGCATGCAAAATTGCCTATTCCTAAGTAGCCATTGGAAGATTAGCTCTTGTGTGACCTGTGAAAATTAATTAATTAATTAAATGATTAATTAATAAATACGGGTAGTGAGAGCCTTTATAACATTAAAATTTAATTGATGTGACGTGAAAAAGTAATAGTTCAAGTCTTAAGTATGCCATTTATGTGTTATTTAATTTATTAGTATTTTAATAATATGCTTGGTCATGTGGAGTGATAATATAATCTTAGAATCTTAAGAATTATCACGAAACATGAATTGGTTGAATGGTTGTGCATTGAATTGTCATTGGCATGGGTATTGATTCGAATCTTGGTGGCTTCAAATTAAACTTTCTTTTTGCTAAAATAGTTTTGGCATGAATGTGAAAGGACAGAGGAAACCCTAGCTGAAGGAGCGATCATTAAGTGGGTATAAGGTGGGGTAGAACAACAGAGTGGGCTGAAAGAACTCTAGCATTGTCTATTTTTGCAAGGAATACAGGTTAAGGGAGTTCTATTATGTGTTTTACATATTACTTGTATGATTACGTGTTAATTCTGATGAAAGGAGTGCGATTGCATGTCATTTTCGCCTAAGTCACGTCGTGTTTCTGGGAATTTCCAAAAACTGCCTAGCAGGCCTTGAAGGCCCGCTAGGCGAATCATGCGTTCAGAACCCAATTTTATGGGTTTTTCTATACACCGCTTAGTGGCTAGGTGCTGTTTTCCAGGCGACACAAGCTGGCTTGCCCAGTTCTCTCGGATTTTGGTATTTTAGCGATGTTGTGATGCTTGGATTTGGTTTTCTATGATAAGTGTATGATTGGTATGATGTGTTATTATTTGCAATTGCTTAATTGTTGGGAAAATTGCATAAACCCTTGAATGAATGTGGGATAGATACCTAAATCAGAGGCAGTGACCACTGAACGTGAGTTGTAAGACCCGTAGAATTTAATTAATTAAATTATTAGTTAATTAATAAATACGGGAGGGGTAATAATTATGACATTAAATGATGATTGGTATGACATGAAAAAGTACTAGCTCAAGTGGTTGAGAGTACTTTATTGTGTGTGAGGACTAGGGTTCGAGTCCTATGTATGATACTTTTTGTGTTATTATTATTATTTCAATCTATGAAAGCATGTTCTGTTATGATATGATGCTTGAATTGTGATTTCTAGCATGAAATATGAATTGGCATGATGGTTTGATATTGATTTGGCAATTGCATGGTTATGGGTTCAAGGTTTGGAGAGCTCACATTAATTTTTATATTTTTGGGCATTTTTGGGTCTGATTTGAATATGAAAGGGTTGGGAAGAAGCCCTAATGGTAAGGCAGCCGAGAGGTGGCTGGAAGGGAGCCATAATGGGTGGTAAATGGTAATAAACTCCATTCAATAAGTAAATTTTGTTTTTAAAGTATTAGCATAGTTTTAGGGCACCTTTAAAAGGTTCTAGAGAGGTAGAAAGAAGGGTTTTGTAATCTGAAAAATCTGACTTACATAGAGAGCACGGAAATTCTGGAAGCTTGTGAGGTTGGGAGAGATTGAGAGGCTGAAAAGAGAGGAACCAAGAAGGGCTAGTGGGCAAAGGAGAACTATTCAAGTTTCAAGGGTTAAAGCCTAAGAAGAGAACCAGGTTAGAGGAGCTGGACTCCACGATTTTTGTTTGAAAAAGAATAATTACATGTGATGTTTGATAATTGAATGTCTATCTACTGTTGTGTGCTTGAATTTCTGCGTTTCTGGAAATTTTCCAGAAACCGCCTGGCGGGTGATGAATCACCGCCAGGCGACTCATCTGTTTATGTGAGTTTTGGGGACTCTAGGAGGGGAACCGCCTGGCGGCACATTCCCGGCCGCCAGGCGACGCTTGGAGTTACACTAAATTTCTGGGTTTCAGATGAAGCGCCTGGCGGGGTTAGTTGAACCGCCAGGCAGCGCGAGGCCATTTTTCCTGATTTGGGGTTTTCTGGAGTTCTGGGTTAAATCTAATCGGTGGAAAAGCTGTTGGTGATTAACAATAGATGAATTGGATATTACATGGTGTGCAGTTTACGCGATAGTAGGTAGGAATGAATGAAACAGTGATTTAATGTGACGGAGATGAAAGCGGAGTGCTCTTGGAATGAAATTGTCGTGATCCTTGCGAGGTAGGGTGGTAGTGAGATGGGGGGGCTGAAATTGTTGGAGTTGTTATGCCAAAATAGGAGGAATTGTATTGAGATATATGATAGGTGATGGTTGTGAGGGTTAACAGTGGCGAAAGAGAACAGGATGGCTCTCGGGTCTGGCACATCGCCTGGCGGGAGATTAGTTACCGCCAGGCGGCAGCGTTACAGCAGTGGTAGACTGAAGTTTTGGTTGGATTGGTTCGGGCTGAAGGAGTGGGAATTCGTGCGGTGGGGTAATACTATATTGGGTGTGAACAAATTTAACTACGAGATGAATTGGAAAATTTGGAGAGTGTAGACTTAAGTATGTCTAATAAGATGGGGTCAATTATGGGGTGGACAATGAGAAGAGAATGTTGACAGATAGGTCTTAAGGCTGAAAAATACATAGGGAAGGGAGAGCTTTTGGTCAGACTGGGTACCAAATAGAGGAGGATTTCATGTGAGCATAATGGAAGGATTAATCATGTTGTGGTCAGACTAGGGGAAAATGTGTACTTGGATAATATGTGGTTGAAGGGGGGGATCTTCTAAATAACCTTAATTAGTGTAATGCATAGGCAAGATAGGATGAGAGGACTTGAATGAATAAAACTAGTATTGGGGTAACATATTCATCAAAAACGGGTGATTCAGGTAGTACAGAGCAAGTGAGGGGAATAACCTAGGGGTGGAGTGCAGGTAAACCAGCACGAGACGACGTTCTGAGATGGCGCCTGGCGGCGGGATTCAACCCGCCAGGCGGTAGCAGCAGTACAGTGGGTCTGATTATCAGGAGGCGCTTGGCGGCGAGAGGTATTCCGCCAGGCGGTAGTGAGAACAGTGGTGGGTATGAAGCGGTGGCGCCTGGCGGTGTGGCTTGACCCGCCAGGCGGTAGCTGATAAGTCTGTATAATTGAGGCGCTTTGCGCCTGGCGGTACGCGACACCCGCCAGGCGGTCTGGAAGCTGTGGCGCCTAGCGGTACGTGTCCCCCGCTAGGCGATTTAGCTGTTGTGAGTCCTAGTTGATGGACTTCGTAGGGTGTTCTACAAAGTTTCTGGTAGTGCTTTAGAGGTGAGGTTGCTGGAGTTCCTTGAGTTGTGGCTCGGAACGTATCCCTTGAGTTGTGGCTCGGGATAGGGGTTAAGCACGTGGTATTCCTTGAGTTGTGGCTCGGAATAGCATCTCTTGAGTTGTGGCTCGGGATGGCGGATGAACACGAGAAACCTTTGAGTTGTGGCTCGGGTTGGCGAGTGTGGCCGGTGTGAGTGTGCTGGTTGTGGCCAGTACGGATGGGTCCAGATAGATTGCCCTCCTCAGTTGTTGGCTGACGAGTTTGGTAGTCTTGGGACGATACGGGCTTTGTTCGTATATGGGAACTCTACCTGGCGTTGCGGTGTATGATCCGTAGCATGTATTCCCGCACGTGCTCTATCGGTTGTGGCCGATAGGTATGGCAACAAGTCACCTTGAAGTAATTAACAGACGAAGTAGAACACGAATAAACGTATTGGAAATTGAATTGAGGGAATAAAAATATAGGACAATGTGGAAGGTTAATTTAAGTGATGTGATGGGTATGAATACTGATTTATATATATATGTTTATAGCTTTGTATATATATGTGTTTTATCTGCTAAGCTCACCCTATCTGTGTGTGTGTGGCGATGATCGTGTGCGCGGTACACGGGAGCAGATGCTGGTGATGCAGGTGGCTCAGGTGCAGCTTAGGCGCGGAGAGGGGATTGTTTTGGGGAAACTTTTACTTGTATTACTCTATTTTGGAAATATTTGTAAACCCGGATGGGTGACTTAATAATATTGGATTTTAATTATGTAATGGACGTTCTAAGTTTTTATCAACTCAATTAATAAAGCTTTAAATTTTCCCGCGTTTTGGGAAAATGAGGTATTATTAAACATGTGGTTTTATTTATTCCATTTATTTATTTATAAATTAGTAATATCCTGACGGGATGTTACATGAGTGGCGCTTGGCGGTTGGGTTGGTTCCGCCAGACGATAGAGGTGAAACAGTGGCCCTAATTATGGCGTGGCGCCTGGTGATGCTTGAAGTGGCACCATGCAATAGGTGTGATCTTCTGCCCGGCGGCCCATTAGTAATGCCAGGAGGTTATGGCTGCGATTGTACGATTCTTTGATGTTTATGATGTCAGGCTTGAAGGACTAAGTCCACATGTGATCTAGGATGTGTTTGATTTTAGTCATGAGCGAGGAGTTCGTGATTGGATGGACCGCATGCGGAATATGAATAGATCAGTTCACCAGAGGTACTTTTGTTTGGGATGAGTGAGCGACGAAGTTCATTTCATGCTCGAACTTGAGAATGCTATGAGCGAGGGAGTTCATAGTAGGAAAGACGGGTATGCGGGGCCGAGTCCGAGCGAGAAGTTTGGATGACGAGCGAGAGAGTCCGTGAAGCAGGACTACAAGCGGGATAGGCTCGTAGGTTGAACCACGAGCGAGGAGGTTCGTGTAAGCACGGGAAAGTTCCATGATCAAGAATACATGCATAATCTCATAACGGTCATGAGAGTGGAAAAATGGGTGTTTCCCTATTTTAAAAAGATAAATCATTATGATATTTTTGGGTGGGTTTATTTCATATTCCTGTTTATCTATGTGCATAGCTCACCCTATCTATTTGTAGTGACGATGATCGGGTAACTTATTATTTGGGAGCAGATGATGTTATATGTGAGCCAGTAAATGCTTAGTGGCGGAGAGTGGGAGCAGATTACATGGAAATTTATAAAGACTTATTTTATTAAATTTTCATGTAATTTAATTATTGGTTTTTACTGCTTTTGACTTTAGAGTTGTAAAGACTGATTTTGAATATTTTGGACCTTATATCATGATTCTTAAGGTTTGAAGTTTTAAATTTTTCGCGTGTTTGGGAACTAATTTGATAATAAATGAGAAACTTATTCGATAAATCGTTTATTTTATTTAAATAAGTAATATTCTACCAAGATGTTACAGTTGGTATCAGAACAAAAGTTTTAAAAATATTTTAAATATTTTAGGACTTTTGGGTAGTGAGCTTACCGCTTGTTTGCTGTAATTGTGTTAAATATTGCAAAGGTGTGGGTGGTTTCGCTTAACCAAATGTACTGATTCTTAACCGTTCATAACACTCTGCAATAATGGAGGCCACTGTGTCTGCTTCCTTCCAAACACTCTGCAATTTCCATTTTCCAGGGTATGTGTGTTTCCTTCTTTTTCATTTTTCATTTTTCATAACACCCAATCAGAAATAATATCTCACTTATATACTCTTCTACAAATGAAACATTTTCTTCTCCATTTTTTATATTATTATACATTTTTAAAGTTTTAATTAGTTTTTTCTGCAATAAAGACAATTTCCCTTTTAAAATGGATAACATTAGCATAAATGATATAAAAATTCTGAATATTTAATGATGTGAACTTAAAATCAGTCCCATGCATCTATTCAATTCACATTTTTATTGTGTAATTTGTGTATTTTTATTTAATTAAAAATCATCACGAATATGATCTCATCTTTTCGTTTTGGGAGGGTGTCGTGTTCAAATTATAATGTGTGAATTCATTGTTTGGTTTTGCTTTACTATATTTTTAACTTTAAGATTATGTTCACTTTAAAAGATGAATTTTAGAGAGAGTGAGAGGATGAATTTAAATGGATATGAGTGGATTTGAGTAAATGATTTTGTGTATTTTTTTTGAAAGGATTTGGAGATGAAAGTAAATGAATTTAGAAGTAAAGTTTGTGAGAGTTTGAAAAGGATTTAATTGATATGATAGATAAAAAAAAATAATTTTAATAAATTAAAATATAAAATTACTAAATTGTTTTTATATTAAGAATTGATATATTATTATTATTAATATTATTTAATATCATATATATATATATATATATATATATATATATATATATATATATTGAGAACGTGGTGTGGAGATAAGATATTATGGTAAAATATTACTTTTCGTTGCAAATTTACTCAATTTGATGAAATCATAATCTCGCAAATTATCTGTCTCACTCACTCATAAATCTTTGCAAACCAACAATCTTCACCTTCGTAAATCTGTTCTCTTAAATTCGTCTGCATGCTAAATTTTTACAAACAAATAGACCATAAAACTGTCACGGATTTTTTTTTAAATATCATTGATCTAAATTTTAGGCATTTAAAAGCTTTATAAATCATATTTTGAAATTGTCAGAAAATTTGTTCACCTTATATTATAACGTTGACTTTTGAAGATAAAATTATTTGTTTACTAAAAGAAAAAACTCAAAAAAAAAATTGTGATTTTTGTAAGGCCCCATTTCTTTTCTGACCTAAAGTTAGTGGGCTGCCCCTAAGTGGGCCTAAGGGTTGGCCCAGTGTATATAAGCCCTGCTACGTTGCCCTAATGGAAGGTCTGTGCTTTCCTTTCAGAACCAGCCGTCGTAGCCGCACTCTCCCCGTTAGGGTTCCACCGTGTTGACAGTCCGCCTCCCGTTTGGCCGTTCCTAGCTCACGTAAGTGCCTCGGACTCGTAGTCTCCTTCCCTTGGTCTGTTTTTCGTGAGCTGTTGTTGGGGTTCCGAACTGACCCATTCTTGCACTGTTTTCCAGCTTTGAGTTCGCTCCTAGAAGCAGTTCGTCCTCCACAGTTTGGGTGTCGAGGTTTTCAGCTAGC
>Ga0214545_1004737_pt1 | contig 25268 bp, 4 predicted proteins | sample CNSS4metaG_FD_160064 | JGI IMG/M metagenome (GOLD analysis project Ga0214545, IMG submission 160064) | Root nodule microbial communities from cowpea collected in UCLA plant growth center, Los Angeles, California, USA - CNSS4 | ecosystem: Host-associated > Plants > Roots > Nodule | place: USA... | reverse complement strand
TATATTATATATTGTTATATATATATATATATATATATATATATATATATATATATATATATATATAAAATGAAGTTACGTGAAAGTGAAAGAAAGGAGAAAGAAGGAGAAAGAGAAAGGAGAAAGAGAAAGAAAGGAGAGAGGGAGAGAAAGAGAAAGAGAAAGAGAAAGAAGAGAGGGAAAGAAATTTTAGAGCAAAGATTCAAAGAGATCATAGTTCTCTTCAAATATTATTAGTGTGTCCTTCAATCAATAAGGTAAGGGAAAAGTGAGATTAAATTCTTTTTTATTCATCTTGGTAAACTCATGGGTTTTATATTAATTTTTTATTTACTTCTGAATCATATATTATTATATTTACTTCCATTTAACTTATTCAAATTTATTATCCTCTTATATTTATCTCTAGTTAAACACGGATCCTATTTATTTATTTTATTTAATTTATCTCCAGTTACGCACCGGTTCTATTTATTTATTTTATTTAATTTATCTCCAGTTATGCACTGATCCTATTTATTTATTTTATTTTATTTATCTCCAGTTATGCACTGGTCTTATTTATTTATTTTATTTATCTCCAGTTATGCACTAGTCCTGTTTATTTATTTCAATTAATATATCTCTAGTTACGCACTGGTCCTGTTTAATTTATATTTTTGTTATTATATTTATTTATAACGTTCTAATCCTTATCTAATTATTTATTTAAAGTTCTTACTTTGATTCTTATTTTATCATTATTTTACAATTAAAAAGAAATAAATGTGAAGTGAAAGTAAATATTATTTTATGTATGTACATTTTATCGTTGTTTTATATTTTTTGTGTATAGTTTATATAATGACATGAATTGATAGTCATCACATTTTATGACCTTTGAAAATGTCCAAGAGTATGTCAGTTAAGTAAGAGTTAAGTCTGGTTTCAATAAGTTGAGATTAAACTAGTGTCAAAGTGTTTGTATTTGGGAAGTCACAGTTTGGTACATTGTAGGATAAAAGGCAAGGACCATGGTGGGGTCTAAGGAAGTTTTACCAAGTAGGTGAATATCTGGATAGTTCAGAATAGCGCACTTCTGAACTAGGATATTCATAGGCCAAACTTGGGACTATCTGATCCCTGCTCGGCATCACCAAGGTTAGGTAGTGAGTATATATCTCTTTTGTGAGCCGATGAATGGCTAATATTCTCGAGAAATAAATAATTATGATTGTACCAATATTTTATGAGAAATACTCAACTACCTAATCACTTCCCAAAGTAACTTTTAATGTTTAGATTGGATCATCAGAAGTGGAATATGAATCCACATGTCTGGTAAAACAAGATCAAGTTTTGTGGTTGTAGGTCCAAATCTAGGCCCCCAGTGTCTCTATTGTTTGTTGAGTTTATTAAGATTGATATTTAAGGCTTATAAAGACCTCACTCCTTTCATATTTTTCTTTCATATGTACTTGTTGCATGAGCAGAAGAGGAACCTACTCAGTGAGAGTTGTTTGAGATATTATTGGTGGATCTTCTGAAGATTGACTCATGAATAATTTTTATTAATATCTATAGGAGATATTAAAAATATAAATAATCTTCTATTCTGATGTAGGACTCTTAATATTACACACACACATATCTTTTTATCAAATAATAATTATTTAGTATAGTAGTCGGGGCGTCACAATACAACTCTACACCTCTGCTCATCCTTGCTCAAGCATATGTTCTCTGGCGACATAACTCTACACCTTTACTTATCCTTGCTCAAGCGTCGGCTTGATGGTGATGCCACTTCATATTCTTTGTTGATCATCACCCTATCATTGGTAATATATCTACGCGTTGTTTTTGGACGGGTACAATATTAAATATATATTTTTTAAATTTGTGATGTATTGTCAATTTAATCCTAAATTAATTTAAAATAATTCTTTTAATGACTCTCTTTTTACATAGACTAACTGGTAATTTTTTTTTATAAAAAAGTAATGTATGAATCAAATAGTAATACTTTATAGGTAATTAAGTCATTGGTTATCTTAATACATTAATATTTTAATAAAAATCTAATAATTTTTTGAATGCGTAAAAAATACACATTAGGCCCTAATTTTTGCAACTTAATTATAAAGTAATTATTGATTTAGAATTTATTATTTAAAATTACATTCTCCCGCAAGTGACAGTGGGAGTTTGTAATAAATGAGATTTTTTTTAATTGTTTTTAAAAATATTAAATTTATATGATCTCAAAAAGTAAGTAATGAGCAATGAAGTGGAAAACTACACTTTAGCGTGACAATCCCCGCGCTCGTTCCTCCTTTGGCACACCGCGATTTTTCATCTCCCTATCTTCCCTCACTCGGATTCTCTCCCCTTCTTCCCTTTTTCTCACACTCCAACGTTTTTGTCCAACTACAAAAGCACCACTCCTTCACTTTCAACCCTCTCTCTCCAACGACCACTAGGGCAAACACTCGCACGCAATGAAACCCGACTTGTACGAAATCTCTGACGACGAATGGGAGAACCACTCCTTCAAACCCTCGCGCGTCCTCAAACGACCTCGCACTTCGTCTCCTCCTTCCCCGCCACCTATCGAGTCCTTCGCTTACACCTCTAAGGTCGACGTTTTAAGCGAAAACGACAGCGATTGCGTCGAAATCGCACCGAACGACGCCAATTTCCTCGATGACCTCGAGGACGCCGACATGGACGCTGCTGGCGGCGGTTATGCGGCGGCCTCGCGAGGCCGGAGGTTCATCATCGATGACGAAGACGAAGACGCTGAGGAGAACGGTGGAAAAGACGGACGCGTGGCGGAATCGTATGAGGTGGAGTCCAGCGAGGTGGAAGGAGAAGAAGTTGAAGAGTTGAACGAAAACGATGTCGTTGGTAGGGCTTTGCATAAGTGCGCGCGAATCTCTGCGGAGTTGAAGGGCGAACTCTTCGGCTCGTCGGGGACAGCGTGTGAGAGGTATTCGGAGGTGGAGTCTTCGTCAGTGAGGATCGTGACTCAGGTTAAACGGCGATTTGTTTTTGTGTTTTTGTTTTGTTTAGGTTGAAGCTTGAAACTAGAGATTTTATGTTCGTTTGAGGTGAAGTGCATGCCGTTGATGTGTGTAGGAGGATGTGGATGTTGCGTGCGCGTCGGAGGATTCGGATTTTCAGCCATTACTAAAGCCGTATCAGTTGGTTGGTGTCAACTTTTTGCTTCTGCTGTATCGGAAGGGGATTGGAGGAGGTAATTGTTTGGGTTTTGTCGGTTTTTGGTGATGTGCTGGGTTTTGGTCATGTGGAATTGATTGTGTGTTTAGCTTCATTGGTTTCCTTTTTTGAAATTTGAATATTTCTGGTTGTAGTTATGGAATAGGCTTGTGCAATAGTGATTAGGATGTATTTTGTTAGGGTTTTTGAGGGTTTTATGTTGTGCTGAGTTTAATTTGTGTGTTCGTGTTGCTTGTAGCTGCGTTATGTATTATGCAGGTGTTTTCCTTGAGAAAAATGGAAGTGGATTAATTGATGGCTCTTTCATTGTGGATTTCTCAATATCGTGACACTTTTATGTTGTGGTCTGGTGTTCTGTATTGTGGAATGGCATATTTGCTTTGTATCTGGTTTTGCAGCCCCTGATTTTGTGTTTATTGAAACAATATAATGTAATGGGATTATGATTTGTGTTTATTGTTGGCATAGCTTTTTTTGAAGCTTAGTTGTTCTTTGTTTTTTAAAATTTGAATATTTCTGGTTCTAATTATGCAATAAGTTTGTTCATTAGAGATTAGTATGATTGCCTCGAGCTGTGATTTGATACTTGATTTCATGTGTCACAGCCATATTGGCAGATGAAATGGGTCTCGGCAAAACAGTTCAGGTTTATTATCCTTATTTTAAAATTATTTTTAACATGTTTCTACTTTTGTTTGTAGTCCTTGACTTTTTCAATTAAGTTATGGCATATGTTATTTGTTTCCAGGCCATCACATATTTAACTTTGTTGAAACGCTTGCACAATGATTCTGGTCCACATCTTATAGTATGTCCTGCTTCTGTTTTGGAAAACTGGGAAAGGGAACTAAAAAGATGGTGTCCGTACTTTTCTGTTCTTCAATATCATGGCGCTGGACGTGCAGCATACTGCAAGGAGTTGAACTCTTTGTCCAAGGCACGATTGCCTCCTCCATTTAATGTTCTTCTTGTGTGTTATTCACTTTTCGAGCGTCACAGGTACATTCCTATATTCTTTAGTGCCATTTATATATATTGGCTTCAAATGTTAATTAAATTTTTATAATTTATATTCATGCTAGTGCACAGCAGAAAGATGATCGGAAAATTCTGAAGCGATGGAGATGGAGCTGTGTGTTGATGGATGAGGCACATGCTTTGAAGGACAAAAATAGCTTTAGGTGGAAAAATCTGATGTCTGTTGCACGAAATGCGAACCAACGCTTGATGTTGACTGGGACACCACTTCAAAATGATCTGCATGTACGTATCTACATAAGTTAATGTCTTTGCTGCATTGTAGCTGTTTTTTTTTTGTTGCTGAGAAAAAAAACTATTAATTTTGTGTCAGTAGTGGAATAATTTCTTCTCTTAAAAAATTCATATGTTGTGGCTGGACACTATTACAAAGGTAATTTTAGAGCATATTTGGAAACTGTGATCATTGCTGAAGCATGGAACACGTGCTTAACTTCAACTGATCATTACCTGACATGTCATACTAACACTTTAAATTTTCCTCTGAATTAAGCTTCAAAACTCTTTGATATGTCCTTTGTATAATTGAGATTATTCTTCTTTCATTCTAATTCTATTACTGTAGAATCTGACTATATTTTAACTGAAAACAATGCGTGAATGGGATTAGGCAGAACAAAAGCTGGAGCTGTGAAATACTTTTAGGAAGAATAGGAGAGTTATACTGATAGGAAAAGTTCCTACCTAAACTAGGTAGAATGTTTGTTGACAAAGAAGTAGAAGAAAAAGTAAAGTTAAAGCAAACGCTCCCAACCAAGATAAACACACCTATGACCCCTAGCTGGCAAGCTGAATCTGAAAATATGCCTCTCTTTTTCTTCCTTTGAACTGCCTATATAATACACTTGCTTTCTGTATGTATTTCCCTTTGTCCTCTTACAAAATTCCCCCTCATTTGTTCTGTACAAGTCAGTCCCTTCCCTAAGTGGAGAATCAACAGACATAAGCAGAGCATTGACTTTATCTGGCCCCTACTTTATGTGGAGCTTATCATAAAGGCCTTGTCTTGAGTGTTTTCTTAGTAAAGTGAGTAGGCTTATTAAATGTTTTGGGTTTTTGAGGGTGGCTTTTAAGAGGTTGATACTTGTAAGTTGTATTTTAGTACCATAGAATATAGCCAGTTATATAATAGAACAATAAAACTCTTTTGAGCTGGGGTTGGTACTTTGTGGTCACAAATAATCTTAGAAATGAGGTCAACGACTTCAGAGACAAAGTTTGGAAGGTCATATAAAAAATTTAATTATTAGGGATCAATATTGCACAATGATTGGATTATAAATATTACATTTTCAATTGTTATAGAACACATTTTTTGTACAATTTATTTGTTTGTTTCTACTTTCTTCTCTTCTCATCCAAACAAGTACACCTCAACTTTCCCTGCTATTTCTATCCTTTCAAACAACTTAATTTTTTCACTCTTGCATCTGTATTATTTCTATTTATTTTGTTGCTATTTCACTCGTAATACAAACAAAGCATTTGTGAATATTCTCTCTTTAGCTTTGACGCTGGTCCCTTGGTTACCAGCAGCCTTACTCCTTTGCATGTCTAACAGTACTGCATGCCTAACAGGTTCTTTCATTATTGTGACTATTTTATGGAATAAGAAAACAAATATATTAACAAAAGGTGTGGTGTGCTTGTTTATTATTGCAGTAGCCAGTAGGATGTAGATAGTGGTTCTTTGTCAAATTGACATCATATTTTGTGATGAATGATGTTTGGGAAACTGTCAAGTCCTGGCTTATTTTTAATCCTTTTGAAAATACATATGCAAGAAGTGTCTAATAAGCTTGTGTACCAAGGAGGTCTAGCTTAGTTGATTGAGTAGTGTATGCCAGTTGTTGTGAATATCCTGGTATCTTAGTTCAGCTCCTTTCTAGGAATAATAATACAGTTACACTCAAGGCAGAGAAAAGGAAGACACCCTGTCATTTATATTCTGTGCCAATAATGTACTTAAGTCTTGAACAAAATGTCTATGATTTGTCTTAACCTGTTGATTTTGCTGGCATTAATATAAATTTAGTTGCTGAAGCAAGCTTTGTTGTGAATTTGTTGCAGGAATTATGGTCATTGTTGGAGTTTCTGATGCCTGATATTTTTGCTTCTGAAGACGTTGACCTAAAAAAGTTACTAAATGCAGAAGATAGAGATTTAATTGGTCGGATGAAGTCCATCTTAGGGCCATTTATTTTGCGGCGTCTGAAATCTGATGTGATGCAACAACTTGTTCCAAAAATACAGCAAGTATGTCTGTCACCTTTGGTGCAAATAATTTTGTTTTGTTAGACTCTTATCAATATGTCCTTGTTTCTTTCTATTTGTCAATTTTTGTTACTGCAGGTTGAATATGTTATAATGGAAAGGCAGCAGGAATCTGCTTACAAGGAAGCCATTGAAGAGTATCGTGCAGTTTCACAAGCTCGGATGGCAAAATGTTCTGAGCTTAATTCAAAAAATTTACTAGCAGTGCTTCCCCGACGACAGATAAATAACTATTTCGTTCAGTTCCGCAAGGTCCTTGATTTATGTTTTGACTTGAATGAAACTATACTTTGGATTTATACTGCTCTCTTTTATTTGGTAATATATTTCTGTATTCTTATTCTAGATAGCAAATCATCCCTTGTTAATAAGGCGAATCTACAATGATGAGGATGTCATTCGCTTTGCTAGGAAGCTACATCCAATAGGTGCTTTTGGTTTTGAATGTACTTTGGACAGAGTTATAGAGGAACTTAAAAATTACAACGACTTTTCTATTCACCGGGTAAATCTTCTACACAGAACAATGCATTTGCTAATCCTCTCTATGTATGTATTGCATCAATATGCTCAAGTAGTTTGTGTTAGCTCATCCCGATGCTTCAATAATGGGCAAAAATACACATTTTGCATACCCTCTTTCTTCACTAGCAAGCTTTTCTTTTGAGGTTAATTTTAAATTTCATTTGCTGCTTCAGAACCTCTTCAAATAATACAAAAGCTTTATTCTTCAAGCTTCCATTTTCCTGACATACCCAGGATTTTCTCAGTTTTCTGCCCCTTCCCTGATGTCATGACCCTATGATCCACTTCATTGGTCTCTCAATGTCCTGTGTTTGAACTTCTTAGGCTTGAATTCATTGGTATATTTAATATTGGGTTTGATTTTGAAAGAAATAGGAAGCAATCTTGTTTAATGCACTTTTTTTGTATGCCTTTTGACTTGCCTTAAATTAATGAATTTTGTGTGGTAAAGCTGTCACTTTGATTATGAAAGATAAAATTGTGCTATATAGATGAGGAATGGATAGAAAACGAAAGAATTTAATGTGTTCTTAAGACTGTTGTTTTGTATTCAATATAATCTGATTACAGAGCAGCACCATTGGTACGTAAGGATTTATAGACAGAAAAATAAGCTGTTATGAACAACATTTATATGCAGATACATTAGTTGAGTATGAAATATCCTGAAATAGGTTGTCTAGCTGAAAGAGGCCCTCTTCTGCATTTAATAGACCAAGGGTCTGTTACTAATCAGTTAGGGAACTGGTTAAAGAACTAAAAGGAGGGTTTTTATTGGTAGTTACGATTGCATTAAAAATTAATTGTAGAGCACTTTCTACACATCCTAATATAATTGTCAACTTTTGATTCCTAGCCTTGTTAGCATTTTCCTTTATAGTGTGTTTGGATAGAGAATGGGTAGAGAATTTTAAGATGGTAATTCTTTTTTATGGAGAATCTGAAATGCTTTATGATAGAATTTGTTATTTGGGTAGGGAATTTCAAAAGAAATTGAAATTCTAGAATTTTATGAGAGTAATTGGATTATATTTAAAATTAGAGAATTTGAAATTTCACCTAAGAAGTAAGATTTTTAAATTCCCCATATTCTAAAATTCATGTCTTCTCTTCATACTCTTAGCTCGATTTTGGTTGGGGTGTTATGGTCTTGACTTACCGAGATATTGTTGGGATAACTACTTCTCGATTGATGTCAATTATGGTTTTCTTAGTAATGTTGATTGAAGTTATTTCTTATTTAAATAGTTGGGATTATTTTTGATGTTTATGTTGTAGACCATTGTTATTTTGTGTTTGTTATTAGCCAAGGTTTTATGAACCAACTTTGGGAAGTTATTTTTTGGTTGATGTAAACTAGATTTTCTATTGATGCTTGTCATGATTTGTTCTGTTGATGTTTGAAGCGGTTATTTTTATCATACACCTTAATGTTATTTTTTTTTACAGTTTGTTAGGATTATCTTTTCTAGTAACATTGTAATTATAGATTTTTACTTGGTGATTGTTTACTGCGGATAGCATTGGTGTAAATTTTGTAAATTTTGTACTTGCAGCTTTTACTTCATTATGGTGTCAATGATAGGAAGGGGGTCCTTTCGGATAAGCATGTTATGCTTTCTGCAAAATGTCGGGTATGGATTTATAGCTCTAAAAAATTTCTGTAATTGTCAAATATACAGTGGCGGCATAATTATGTGCTGGGTATCCTGAGATTGGGCTATCATGTAGGCCTTAGAAGAACTTCTTCCTTCACTAAAGAAGGATGGCCATCGAGCCTTGATCTTTAGTCAATGGACCTCAATGCTTGACATTTTGGAGTGGAGTTTGGATGTCATTGGATTGACCTATAGACGGCTAGATGGAAGGTAATTTTGTTTTTAGACATTATGACACTTTAAAGTTATAAAGGTATGGTATATTTAAAAAGGATTATTTTATTCAGTACATTAACAACAAGGAGAAAGTTAAGTCGTCTATGTGAGTAATGTTTTTGTTGAGTTCACCACAGCACGCGATAAAAGAAGTTGCTAAATTTGTATAACGATTGGATGAAAAGTTTGAAATGTTACAGGGTGATAGGAACAAATATAGAGTACTTGAAGGAGTATATATATGTGAAAACGAGCTTGAGAGATCTTAACCTAGATCTCTCTTTTTGATTCATAAATAGAATATTTGATTAATTATTCTTAAAGCATGTAAAATTGATAAACATTCTTTCATTTAAATTTAAATTTTGATTCTTTATTTTAAGTAAGTTGATTATAAAATGTTGTTTATATAGAATACATTTTATTAAAAAAATATATAAACAACTTAAGTGCAGTTTCATTATTAAAACAATCAAATATTATTATTTAATTCTATAAAATAAAATACATAAATTAAATTATAATTTCAAATCTCTAGGTAATAATTTTTATAAAGTTAAATTAATATAATAAATATATTATAATTATTAAAAGTCTCATGCATTTGCACGGGTTCACATACTAGTGTATATATGTGTGTGTATATATATATTTATACCTGTATATTAGGAAATGCACGGGTTCACATACTAGTGTATATATGTGTGTGTGTATATATATTTATACCTGTATATTAGGTACACGTATATGTATGGACTAGTGGCTTACAACAAAAGCTTAAGGAAAGAAAGAAAAAAACAATAATGTTTGCCCCCAGGATTCTAAGTTGCGGATAGATACAACACTAAACACTTTAGCTTATAAGATAATATAAACTATTTACGCACTCTTTAAGTTGAAGCATATAAATAGTATGTTCCAAGCTTGGAACATATAAATATATAATTTGAGGTTCTCAAAGATTTTGTCAAAATTTATGGAAGTTGATAATTGGAGCCAACAAATCTAGTGCAAATTTCCTTAGACAACACCTTTTCTCTAACATGATAGTCATTTTCTGTGTTGTCTTGTGAAACACAAGGTTGGAAGCAATGTGTAGAGTTGTTTGAGAAGGACTCACCTTGTTCTGCCATTAATTTGCAACATGGGTCCATAGGACTATCTATGGATCTACACTTAATCATTCTTGTTTATTTCAAGATATCTAACACATTTCTTTCGAGAAATCACAATATATTCTTTTGATTGAGGCACTTCAATGCCTAGAAAGTATGAGAGACAAGGCCTTCAATTTGAAAGTATTTGCACAAATGATGCTTTAGCTAAGTAGTTTTGTTATCATCATACCCTATAAGAACTATGTCATCAACATACACAATTAGCTAAACACATTTTCCTGGAGATGTATGACAATAAAAGATTAAAAGATATGCTTCATTCTGTTTTAGCCGAAAGATTTGAACATGACTAAACTATCCAAACTAAGCACTAGGAGATTGCCTGAAACAATAGAGATCATCTTTAATTTACAACCTGACCTACACTCTTCATTGACGGGTTGCTTTATGTAGATATCCTTCTCTAGGTCATCATGAAGGAAAACATATTTGATATCCAATTAATGAAGAGACAAAAAATAGTCATTTTTTCTTCCTGAGAAAAAAAGCATAACTGGAGTCTAGACTATATATTTGAGTATATCCTTTGGTCAACAACTGGGCTTTAAGACAATTAAAACTTCTGACATAACTTACTTTAATGGTGTACACCCATTGACAAAAGATTGTCTTTTCCCCAAGTATGTGTGATTATGGTAAAGAACTTGTATTTCAACAATTATGACTTGTTGCCGTTGGGATGAATAAGTGCTTCAATCATATAATGGTAATAAAAGACACGATAAAAAAGAGAAGTAGGAGAAGGATATCATATGATAAAGTAATGAGCCAATACGGATCTTCACTATTAGGGGTCATGATATTTAATGGGTCTCCCTGCCTCCACTTTGAAAGAGGACAATTCATCGAAGTATTGGTATGTTTCTCCCGAAAGAGAATGCATTACCTTCAAACTAAAGGTGGGAATCCATTGTCAAATTTAAGCAACACTTAAATCCTTCGTGAGATCCCCTTGCGCTATGTAATTAACAATCAATCACTAACGAAAACAAGAGCTGTTATATAATTCTTTTATAGTAATATTTCACATCTACTAATACATTTTTATTTTTTTTTATTAAATATATTGTCATTGCATTATAGCAAGCATGTTGTGATTTGTGAGTAGATTGGCATTTTAGCCATACAATTTTTCCTTTTTCATGTGTGCTGATTCACTCAAGTCATTCATGGCTCCTTCTAATTAATTAACACTGAAAGATCAAGAGAAGTTCAATTCAATTTTCATCTCTCCTTTGATAAAGTGGACTGTAAAATTGTTTACCATTTTCATCAGACAATTTTTTCCTATGCTCTTTAAAATCTTAGAGATCCTACTATTTCCTTGCCAGTACACAGGTAGCGGAGAGGCAAACAATAGTTGATACGTTCAATAACGATACTTCAATATTTGCATGCTTACTTTCCACGAGAGCTGGTGGACAGGGCCTAAACTTAACAGGAGCTGATACAGTTGTAATTCATGACATGGATTTTAACCCACAGATTGATAGGCAAGCTGAAGATCGTTGCCATCGAATTGGTCAAACAAAGCCTGTAACCATATATCGGTATTTACCCGTTTCTTTTCCTTCACTCCCATTAAAAATTCGTAAAAGTGCTAAATCCTGTGATTTTCTTTTTGTTAAAGTCCAAACCTTATAATTTGAAACTGTTTGATTGTCTTGGTGATTGTTTTCTTGTGACATTTTCCATTGAAGGCTAGTGACCAAGGGAACAGTTGATGAAAATGTCTATGAGATTGCAAAAAGAAAGCTAGTATTAGACGCTGCCGTTCTCGAGTCCATGGAGGAGATTAATGAAGGTGACATGCCCGAGAAGACCATGGGAGAGATATTGTCTGCTATTTTATTGAGTTAAAATTTTGAGCTAAGGAAAACACAGTTTAATTTATCTTTACTCCTTTCCTATAGCTCCGATCTTGAATTAATCTGTTGATCTGGGGTAGAAGAAAACTGCCCGCCCTACAAATTGGTTAAGAATGCGATAACCAGTGTTGGTGTACATTAGTCTTTATGTTAAAGTGTTGATGACAGTGAATAGTTTAGTTAGAATCAATAGGATAATTAGTTTAAAAGTCATGGTAGAGATAGCAAATTTGTTCAACATTATTCCGGAAGCCCTAATGAAGAAAGCTCTTACACTGCATTTTAAATTTTGCACATCTTTATTTTTCTTCTGAATGCCACATCTTTTAACCAGTCAGATACGGCTATAACGTATGTGCAAAGCAATTTCATTTATCTTGTGTTTTTTTTGCTTGAGAAAGATGTATGGTTATAACATTTTCATTTATAGTTTATACTGATTATAAATATACGACATTTTTCTTTTTCTGTTAATTTATTAGAGAACAAATCTTATATTGACGTACATATTACGCCCTTAGTTCTAGCAACGCAGGTTTGAGGATACTCTTCGTTCCGTCAAATTCGAAGAGGTTTCCGTCGAGGCCTTTGCAGCTATTTATTTTTCGAACATCAATGTTATGGTAAGTTCATTTGGCAAAAAATTTAGACTGTATATGCATCAGAAACATTCTGAGTTATATAATTCATAAATTTATTTTGAATTATGAAATTTGGAATTCAAAAATGTATTTTGGATTGTATGGTCTTGGCCAACATAATTTGTAAATATATTTATAAATTGTATGTATAATTCATAAATGTATTTTGAATTGTACATTTTATAAATAAATATATTTTGAGTTGTCCAATTCCTAAATATATTTTAGAATGTATAATTTGTAAATATACTTTAAATAACACAATTCATAAATGTATGAAATTCCCAAACGTATTTTGGATAGTAGGATTGCACAATGAAAAAAATATTTTGTTCAATTGTTCAGTTCGAACATGTATTTCAAAATGTATAATTTAAAATATATTTTCTGATCCAAAAATATATTTCGAATGAAATTGTATATCTGAACTGAAATGTTTAAAAATAGGTTTTGATTTATACATTTTAAAATACATTTTGATATTATTTAATTTGAAAATACATATTGAATTGTGTGATTTGAAAAATATTTTTACATATTACCAATACAAAAGTAACCCTAAATGCATGGAGAAAGCGTAAGGGTGATGGAGGAAGAAGTAGCCATATTACCTAATGAGCAAAGTTCCAACTCCGAATCATTTTAGGGTTGAAAGGCGTTGGGCTATATATCGTTACAGTATTGGTGCTTAAGCAAGATCTTTCTCTACTTTTGCAGGAATTGTGTAAGTGGTTCTGTGAGGAAGAAAGGTGATTTCTAAAATCTGTGAACATAGTTCATTATCTCTTCTTAGTTCCAATGTAGATATGAAAATGTTGAATTTGGGTTTCTTGGCAACTGTCTGTCCATAAACTTAAACATATTTATCAAGCTTTCTGCTAACTTCAATTGAGGTCCAAATACAACATTGCCATATTGAGGGTACTTGTACTAATGTAAGAATATTTTTTAAATACATATATTAAAAAGAGAGAAAACAAATGTAACAAATAAAGATATATAAATCAATTAGTTGATATTTAAATATTAAATTACTTCAAGTAGAACCTTCCACTACAACCTTTCAGAAAATACGCTAAGATGTTTACACTAAGCAACATAGATACTAAATAAAGATAAAATAGTAACAAACTTAGGATTTGAGCAACCTACAAAGTAGTTATTATTGTATTTGAGCTTAAATATCTTTATTTAATATATCTTATCACATGTGATAAATTAATTAGTATTGTATGAATAGACAGGAATACATTTGAAACAACAATTAATAATATTTTGAACTTATAAAACATAAATTATATATATATATATACTGGTCCAGAGAAAGTGGTTCGGTTTTAGGCCGAGAGGATATATGAATTTTTAGCATTTAGCAGATCGGGAGTAGTAGATCGGGTCAGCGGGGCATTGAGGGAGAATATTAACTAAATTAAATTTCCGTGTTTGGTGGGATTTTTAGGAATTAATAAGGTTGTTATTATTTTTAGAGATATTTTAGGAGTAGAAGATAATTTCATTTTTATTTTGTATTTGTAGAATTTAATATTTTGTAACTGATTATTCTATAAATAAGAAGGTTGCTCCAATGGTCAAGGGATGAATGATTTTTTGACGTAAGTCTAAAATACTCTTTTTGTTTTGGTGAAGAATTATCTAGTATTTTTCTGAACTAGAACAATATATATATATATATATATATATATATATATATATATATATATATATATATACTACAAGAAAATGTTTCATTAGTTATTAATTTTAGTGATCAAAAGTTGTTAGTCACTATAGTGACCAATTGAGATACCAATCTATAAAGTAAAAAATTATTGATTATTAAAATAGTCACTATAATAAATACAAAATTATAATTGATCACTAAATTGATTGTTAATATTAATTACCATAGTTTTGGCTACCAAAGAAAATTATTAAAAATTAATTACTTAGGTTTTGGCTACCAAAATGACTTAGTTTCTAAATTGGTGTTTAATTAATTAACGACAAATTATAATTTTTTATTTATAATAGTGACTATTTTAGTAACCAATAATTTTTTAATTTTTAAATTGGTTTTTAAATTATGACTAACAATTTTTGATCACTAAAATTGGTTATTAATGAAACATTTATATATATGCAGAACATCATATTGATACAGGGGAGTCACGACTCTCCCAAAATTTTTGAATTTTTTTATATATATTTTTAAATTATAATTATATATTATTTATATTAAGTTTATATTATTGAAAATAATAATAAAAAATAAAATAAAAAATTTAATGAAAATATTGATTTATAAAAGAGATTAGGGTTTTGTTTTTGCTATAAGATCTTTCTACCATGTAAGTTATTATGAAAGTGTGTGAAGAGAAAAAAAAATACAAAGAGATAGATTGGGAAACAAAAGTTGGAGAACACATAAATTGAGATTGAAATATACATTTTTGTCTAATCTTTCACATATCAAGGTTAGTATCCCAAATTAGTATAAACCTTAATTATGATTTCAGGGATTCTTTTATGAGATTGGTATAAATCCTAATCATAATTTTTCCGAAATTAGTATAACTATTAATTATGAAATTTAGGGATTTTGTATTTTCCTACCTATGGTAAATTTTTTAAAGTTTTGAATTTATAGAGTGTTGCTTATTTAATTAAAGTGGTATGAGTTTTGTTATATGATAATTATGAGTTGTGAATATAAATTTTATCATTTTCTAAATAGGTGAGAGGTGATAAATTTATATCAGAAAGATTATGATAAAGAGTAAAAGAATTGATTTTTGAAGGAGGAAAGTTTGTGATAAAGATGAAAAAAAATGCATTTACGTTAACTAAACTGAAAATTTTCATGAGAACTAAGAATTCAAGACAATGAAAAACAAATATCTAAAGTTCTTAGAGTTACATATAATGAATTTAAAAATTCATTACAATGCGATCTTGAAAAAACGTCCTCAAATTTCACAATACCCACCAAATCAAATTCATGAGATATGAAGGGCTTATATAGAATGATATTCATGGTTTGGTATTATTGTATAATAGCAAATGATAATCATTTTTTTAATTCTACTATTATGTGTACTTATTTTAAGCAGAAGAAATGAAGAGCTTTTTTTTAATTAAAAAAAGTTATATATAAAAAATATAATTTGGCATCCCTAAATATTTTGTCCAAGTTCCGCCATTATATATATATATATATATATATATATATATATAAACTACAAAATTATACAATTTATTTACAAAAACAGATATAGTAATAAGATTATGCTATAATATAATTACATATAAAATTAGATATAGCTATAAGGTTATGCGAAAGTTGGAAGAGCAGTTATAGCAGACTCATGAATAATTGTTTAAAATATCAATAAATTTGAAGTAAATTGTGTGATTTGGATTCATTCATTCTTCTCATTATATTATTATTGGATAAATTAGATTGAAGAATTTGGGTTTTACCCCTTTGTCTAACTCTCTAACGTATCCCAGTTAATGTCCATCTTTTAAAGTGTTAGTTTACCTTTTACAAGAAGCTAGTTAACTCAAATCCTATCAATGATTATGACTTATTATTCACCGGATCTCATGGATTTGTGCATTTCTCACATACAAATACTTTTCCTAAACAATCCTTTGGATGTGTTCCTCTTACCTCTCTGTCATTGTTAAAAAAACTTAAAAGGTAGATGATATTCATTCAAAGTAAGCAGAATTAAGAAAAGGTAATTAACCTATTTCATAATTGTTAACGCACCTTCCTCATTTTTGGCACTAAATTCCAATACCCTGATCACAAACAAAAAGCTACGAAATTGTAAGACCATATAAACTAATTAAACATATCGTTATCAAACCCTGCTCTTTACTTGGGTAATTAAGCATGCATGGCTTCATTTTTTGGTTCCACACGCCTCGTCTCTTATCTAACAAGCCATCTTAAAAGAAAGTGGAGTACCCTCATTTTAGGATTTCTATACATAGCTTTTTCGTAGGGATATTTTGGGTGGTATATATTAACAAAATATTAGGTATTAATTTAGGTGTTATCTTTATTTTTTGTAATTTTTAGTATATTTAAACTGTTTTGTATAGTGTAAATGTGTTTGTAAATTGATTAGAATATTCTAAATACTCTACAGTTTATAATTTTTTTTTTCTGATAAAAAACCCTAATTAAGGTTAGAAATCAATGTGTCAAATTGAGCAGAAAAAAGTTAAGTTAAGTAGCATATAAAGTATATAAAGAAGAAAAAGATCCAAAATTTTTCTGTAATTGGATTGAAAATGATGTTTGTATGATAGTTGAATTTGAGTCATGTTTCATTTTTTCGTCCTGATGAATTATCCATAAAGCATCTATCAATAGAGTTAGAACTGATAATTCATCTTGGTGATCTGTTTAAATTAGGGTATGGTCTTTGGCTTTCTTTTTTCCCATAAACATAAACATGAATCACGGGTAAGGAGATACATGCATGATAAGTTGAAGTTAAAACCGTACATAATTTTACAGTTTGTTATTATTATACACACACACACAAGTAAACACTGTTGAATGGAGTGTTTAGTGGTGTGTTTATGGTAAAAAGAGCCAAAAAAAAATATTTGCCTTGTTCATCCTCTCTTGGCATTTAGTTTAAGTTGTCAGTAACTGATTTGAGGAATAATGTCAAAAGGAATGTGAAGATTAAGTCCAAAATATTGGAAACGAAAGCCTCTGAATGCTGTATGCCAAATTTGATTAGGGTTTGTTGACAAGTGGCGATGGTAATAAGACAAGTTAGGAAAGAAAGAGGAAGGTGTTACTTGTTAAAGTTCCACGTACAAGAACATATGAGTTAAAATGTTATGCTGTTCATTCATCATCATACTCCTTCTTTTCTCTGCCTTTTTACTGTGGTAGGAAGTGCATAGCAACACACTTTGTCTTTCTTGTTGATTCTCTCAAAAAGAAAGGAAGTTTTAGAAGATGACAGATCCTGCCATCAAAAGATGGCCATTACTTCCTTCTTGCTTTCATAAAGACTCCTGCATGCTACTCAAGTACAGCACAGTAAGCAGCAGCTTGTATCAGTAAAAACAATAAAACAAAATTCAAACATTTTTATTTTTCTCATTTATCACTACTGTGTAGTATTTACCACTTTCATAATAATTTGACTTATTATATTTAATGAAATCTTTGATTTTAACCTTTTTTCATCCACAAATGCAAATCTAATACTGATTAGACCACTAACTTATTAGTACTAATTAATATTTAATGTAGATCAACCACATACTATAACATAGTTGACAAAGAGCTTCGCCTAATACGTCTAATATATATGCAAAATAAAATCTACTGAAAGAGATTACCCTTAAATAAATCTTGATAATTCGAGAAATTAGTTCTTAATCTGGACATGTCATAAAACATTATTCAACTCTTAAAGAAAGTATATCATTAATTTGTGATTATCACGTTAATAAACTCATCAATTAATTTGGTGATGACCGCTTCTTTCACAATTTCATAAACCATTGTTGTAGTGAATATTTTCTATGAATTATTTTTTTTCCATTCAAGAAATTTAAATCTAAGAGTCAAGAAATAACATGTTTTTCTAAAAGCGTAAAGGTTAAACTTCTTCTCTTTCACTTTACATTCTCTTTTAAACATTATAAAACAAAAATGTCATAAGATAAATATTAAATGATTTTGAAATCTATGTAATAAGATTATAGAAATCAGATCTAAAATGAGGTTGAATGGAACTTTACACTCTTTTTCTTGCGTAGTTATTTTTTTTTATCAACAATTTATATATATGTATTTAAAATAATGAAGTACTTGGTGCTCTAACTCTTATTATATAAATATGTATATAACTTTTGAGAATTATAATTCACACTACAACATTATGCCAATAAAACAAAGGGAGTCAGACACCAATTAACAAATATAAGCAAAGATCAATAACTCGATACTTAGTCTAGTTACTATCATGGTTAAGTGTTTAGATGCATAGTAACTATTATGATCTAGCAGTGTTCCCAATACTTGATCCATCATCCTTTGACACACAAAATCAATAGAAACGGTCAATGTGTGGGTTGCCAAGGCAACACATATTGTTGTAAGTGCTTGATTGTATTAAATCTTCCTCATGTTCTATCATTTCTTTTTTGTCCTATAGCAAAGAAGAGCAAAAAGTAGAAAAGACAACGTATGCATTCTAGCTATTGTGATTAATCCTTAGCCTAATAACAAGTATGCAACTTTAGAGTTCAGTTTATGATAAATATTGTGCTACATATGGGTAGTGCTACTCATTCTCTTTCTGCACTCATCCAATATTATTTCCCATTAACCTAAACATGGTTATTCTATAACATACATAGTTGTTCTTTGTTCACCATAATCATGACTACCATAGTGTTTTTATACATTCCAATGGACACTAGTACTAGTATGAATAAGAGAATGTAACATGACGAAATTTGTGTCTTAACCATTCCCAAACTTTTAATTTTGCCATAAAAAAAATATTTCTTCGACATTTAGCTTTCCTTGTTTAAAGATCATCTTATTTCTTTGCCTCCATATACCCTAAATGATTGATATCTAAACTACCCTCCAAGCCATATTCCTTTTTCCATTCAATTCAATTAGGTGAAAATGTTGAAAGTGGTGTTTAGGTTTATACTAGTACGAAACAAATCAAGGAACACACTTGATTTACCTTCAACTCTTGGACTATGTCCAATTCTCTTTTAAGTAATAAGTTTAAGATATTCTACTACTAAAAAAAAAAATTACAAATTGAGTACACCAATCACTTAGTTAATACTACACAAACCAATTCTAGTTCCTAAGCACACAAACCAATCAGTATTAACATTCTTAATCTCCTTTTAAATACAAAGAAAAATACTCAAAGAGAGCAAAATTTAAGCTCACAAAGAATAACTTTACAATGTGAGTGATTTACGCAATGTATCTCACAACCCACAAAGAACACTATATGAGACTTAGGAAATCGTTGCCATTCTAAATCAAAATAAAATAGTAGCCCATCTAATGCAAGAGTAGACCATCCAAGGAAAGAATCTAGATCATCTATTGCATAAAAGGTCAACAAAATGAGTTTAGATAGGACTAGTTAACCCAAAGTTGTGTCCCAATAAATTCAATTACAATCTCAATCAACCAAAATTTGAAAGTGTTTACAGAAAGCATAACATATATAATCAACAATAAATAAAAGGTGTCTGTTTTTGGTTGTAGACGGTGCTAACACTACAAGAAAATCCTCTTTTAGAAACCAATTTTAAAAACCAAAAGTAGTTAGTCACTATAATGACTAATTTAGATACCAATTTACAAAATTAAAAATTATTGGTTACTAAAATAATTACTATTATAAATAAAACAATATAATTATCACTAAATTGGTCAGTACTTAATTAGAGACCAATTTTGAAACTAAGTCATTTTGGTAATCAAAACCTAGGTAGCTAATTTTTAGTGACCAATTTTCTTTGATAGCAAACACCATGATAACTAATTTTAAAAACCAAGTTAGTAACCAATTATAATTTTTTATTCATAATAGTAACCAATAATTTTTAGTTTTATAAATTGGTATCTAAATTTGTTACTATAGTTACTAATAATTATTGATCACAAAAATTAATCATTGTTTAGAAATTTTATTGTAGTGTAAAAGAATAAGAATAAGAATAAAACAACTAAAGAAGCAAATTAATTCCCCCATTCATTCACATTTGATTCTTTCATCAATTATCATATAATTAACATTTATCCAAATTTTAAAACAGAATCAAATGAATCAAGCTAACATCTATTAATATATTAAGTATCTCACTCGTCTCCAAGCATCTACATATGAGATTTTGATTCATTTACCTCTTAAATTAAGCAAACAATGAATTATTAGAATTAAGAAAAATAACACAAATTCTAATGAAAGAACATAACTAAATAATCAACAAATGTTCAGAAACAATTCTAATAAAAAAATTAGAATTTAAAAAAAGCATATAGTCTATGCACATTTTGTTACATAAATAGATGAATGGACCTTATTTGCACAAATCTCAGAATTCATTGTAAACTCACAAGAGAATCAACCAAAAAGGTTTAGGCTTTCATGTGGAAGACAAAAAGAACTAAAAAATAAGAAAATAGAAAAGCAGTAGCAAAAGTGTAGAGTGTAATGTATTCTCTATTGGAATGATGACCTCTCTAGGTGTAATTTTCTTTGTAGCTCTAAATCAATTAACATTTGATTATGTAAAATTTGCCTATCAAGCGTATATATTCATCTTTTTGGTAAAAAATGCTTTCTATAGAATGATTTTACTTCTTTTATATTAAGAGAAACAAATCAAATAATATTGCAGATACAATTACAAATCAAAGTTGAGCACAATCGTTTGTTTCCATAGTTGAATTATGCATGTTTGCTGAATGAAACCAGACAATTCAAATTTCCAAATCATGTAAATTTCTATCTCATCCATAGGTCCACTAGACTATTTGTCTTTGTACCAACTATAGACGCCATGTAACCTTACTTTTCCTCAACTACACAAGACCCATGTTAGAACATTTAGAGGGAATGTGGACATTCAAAAGTATAAGTCACATATTATCAAAACTCATAGCACACAACGATCCATTAGAATGTCTCGTGAAACTTAGCATACTAGACCGTCTAGCATTTATCAGAGCTTAAAACGTAATTTTTATCAGTGATTTTAGTTGAGGTTTAAATAATCCTAGTTAGGAAAATTTCAATTAAAACAATGGATTCAGTCTCAAACATAATTCAAGATAGCTAAGATTATATGTTCTAAATGTGATTGAAAATGTAATCATCAATGATAGCCAATTTGAATGGATACATTCTTAGCATGAGCACAAGTTTGGTTCTTTTTGGTGTTTAAAGCATGATTGAAGGATTGGAAATGATAGAAAATGGTTCATGCATCAATTATGTATATGTTTTGTTACATTTCTACTATTTCCCCGCAAGCGATATATATAAATAAGGTTTTTTGAGGACATATAGTTAGAGTGAGGAGTGATAGCTCAAGGGAGGGACTAGAGAGCAATCCCTGTTCTACTATACAATATTGCTTCAGTAGGATGATCTCACTCAAGTGACATTTTCTTGCTCTCTTAAACATGTTTCGACATAGTTTAGAGTGTTTCCATGTTCAATGATCATACTTCATATATAATATATAAATCTTGAATGTTTTATTATGAGAAATTGTTGAATTATTAAGAATAAGGACGAGGTTGTATAACTTATGTGAATTCTATCAGATATTGATATTATGGAAATGATTATGTTTGTATATTGAAAATGATGAGATCTTGTCTTCCAACTCCTCTCGACTCCTATAGGATGCACAACCACCACCACTAGTGTCTGATTGTAGTGGAACTATACTATAACTCAATGTAAAATTTGGTTGCAAATGTCAGTTTGGTCACCTTTGTGGAAATGCCTTTTACCAATTGTAACTGTTGTCCAAATATTGGTTGAGTAATTGATAAAAAAAAAGAATTACTAAAGTAAAAACAAAATTTCACTTTTGAGTTACAACATTGTAGTCTAAAAATCAAACAAACAAAGACATGGGCTAGCTCATGTCAACCTTCTAAACTCTAAAAAGAAATCGTGACTAAAATAAAAACAAAATTTCATTTTTGAGTTATAACATTGAAGTCTAAAAAACAAACTAACAAACAAAGACATTAGTCATCCCGTGTTGACCTTCTATCTGGGTTGCCTTGTCTTTACCCATAGCTAAGACTAGTTTGTTTAGAGCTTAGTCTTGGTCAACATGTTTTGACCTTTGTCTTGAGCTGCGTCATGTCGGTCTTCGGCATGAGCGGGCATGTCTTGTCCTTCATCCAAGGCCAACCTATCTCGACCTTTAGACCGAGTCAACTTGTTTAAAACTTTTAACTTTGGCACGGGCTAACCCATCTTGACCTTTGACCCGTGCTGACCCATCTCGTCTTTCAGCCCAGGTTGACTTGTCTTGACCTTCTATCTAGGCTTTTGCATGTCTGCCTTGGTTGAATCATCTCGGCCTTCTGTCTTAGTTGAATCGTCTTGACCTTTGATCTAGATCGGCCCAGCTCAAATTTTTTCCCAGGCTGGTCTATCCCGACCTTTGTCTCTGACCGCTTGTCACGACCTTCGACTCAAGCTAGACCATCTCGTCCTTCTACTCAAGCCAAGACACTCATTCCTAAGTCGGGCTGTCTTGACCTTCGACTTAGACCGAGTTATCTCAATTTTTGAGTCGGGCTTGCTCGTTTTGATCTTTGACTTAGACCGACCTATGTTGACCCTTTTCTAAGACCAATATGTCTTACCCTTTTACTCGGACTAGCTCATCTCGACCTTTGGCCCGAGGTGGCCTATCTTGATCTTTGGTACAAGCTAACCCATCTTGTCTTTTTGTTCGAACCGACCCCTCTCGACCTTCATCTTAGGTCAAGCCCCCCTGACATTTAGCATGGGCCACCCATCTCAACCCTAATCGTGGTCAATCCGTCTCAAAGTTCATTTCGGGGCAGATTGTCTAGACCTTTGGCTCGGTCCAACTCATCTCAACCTTCGATCAGACGTTGTTGTCTAAGCCTTTAGCTTGGCTAACTTAGTTAGACCTTCATCCCAACTCCGTTGGGGTGAAACTTTAACTCAGATTGACTCGATTTAACATTTGATTTAGGCTAACTCGATTAGAACTTCGATTTGGATGGACCAACTAGACTAGAAGTTCGATTCGGACAGACTCGACTCGATCTTTAAGTCGATACGACTTGGATCAATCTTTAACGCAAGCTGATGTGTTGTATTTAGGAGTTAGTAAAAGTCTTGTAGTAGGGCTAAAAATCCACTTTAACCTTGATCTTAACCTACTTTAAGAGGAGACTTTGGGGGCTAGTTTTTTTCTGACCCACTCATTTGGTGGCCTAATAAATTAAGGCTTATCCAAAAGTGGGTTAGGGTTAACTCATGGACCATGGGTCAAATTGAAGCCTTTAGGTGTCAACATCAATTTAATAAATAAAATGTATTGACTGTTTTTAAATAAAAAATTTAACAAATGAACAATATTGACTTTTTTGTTAAATAAAATAGGACTATTTAAAAAAAAAAAAAGAGTTGATGGATACCATTAATAAATCCTACAAATGTTGGGATCATCGTACCTATTATCTGTTGAAGTTCACTATAATATTAACTATTATTTCTAACATGGATAAATATAATTAGTCCCTAAATTATGACGCTAAATTGGATTTCGTCCCTATCCGAAACTTTAATACAATTTAGTCTTCTACCTTTAAAAATAAGTGGATGTAGTTCCCATCACTAAACGACGTTTAAGATTTGTTGATGTGGCAAGAAATGTTGCCATGTGTGTCCATGTGTGTGTCCATGTGTTGTCATGTGTGAGTCTACATGTTGCCACATGTGTGTCCACATGTTGACACTATTTGTCACATTAACAAAATCTTTAACATTGTTTGGTAGAAGGATAGATTCATTTATTAATAAACTTTGAGACGTAAAAATGATTGAAAATTTAGGAGAAGGACGAAATCTAACTTTGCATAAATGTTAAGAGGTTAAAAATATATTTAACTTTTTAAAATTAAAAAATATATTTTTTGATTTCACTGAAGAAAACATTCTACACATTATATATAGATATTTTAAATATGCAATATAAAAATATCAACCGAAAAAAGTTGTAACCAATAGTTTATTGTTTATAAGAATGTAAAATAAAAATAAAAATGTAAGTATCTAAAATTTTATTTTATTTTCCCGTAATCTCATTTGTTTCTTAACGTATTTTCTATTTCTTTTATATAGTTATATAACTTAAATCTTTCTACTACATTGTAAGTACAAAGTAACATGAACAATTTCTATAAAAATAAAGTCTATAACTTGAAAGATAGAAAAAAAGATAGAAATAAATAAATATTTTGAATAAAATAAAATTCTATTAATTTTTTTTATTATAATTTTATTTCATCTAGTTTACTAAATATATATTTCATAATTGTTTCTATAAGAGAAAAAAATAAACATTTAAAAATAATATTGAACCACTTACATGATAGGTTTTTTGACAGTTAATTCGTAGAAAAACACACACACGTAAAAATATTGTTTGTCACATCAACGAATTCTTAACACCATTTGGTGACAAGAATTACATTTATTCATATACGTATACAAATCTCTAAACAGACATCAATTAACTCTTGTTTAATTTAGAACAAACATTAATTAACGTATGTTGCAGAGACAACAAATGTCAATTTCTGAATTTGTGTTTTTAAATTTTTTTGTTAATAGTACGAAACTTTATTAAAGTTTGGGATATCAACAAAATCCAATTTTGTGCTACTTTAAGAGAAAAAATATTTTTAACCCATATATTATAATAAAATTTATCAAATACAAATCATTTTTATTTTTAAGTAATTAACTTTATTTAATTTATTAATTTAATTCTACACATTTGGAAAAAAAATTTACTCATCATTAATATTATCTCTCACTATTACTTTTA
>Ga0214545_1004732_pt1 | contig 25283 bp, 13 predicted proteins | sample CNSS4metaG_FD_160064 | JGI IMG/M metagenome (GOLD analysis project Ga0214545, IMG submission 160064) | Root nodule microbial communities from cowpea collected in UCLA plant growth center, Los Angeles, California, USA - CNSS4 | ecosystem: Host-associated > Plants > Roots > Nodule | place: USA... | reverse complement strand
GTGGAGCTATGGTATGGAAGGTGGCTAGAGGAGATGAAGGAGAAGGTTAGCCATGTATGCTCTCAAGTTAATAGAAGTGTGGAGTGATCTCAAACACTAGCATCTATTAGCAATTCAAGAGTAACCATTACAATATTTGAGTGGCTCTATTTATAGGCACATGGCCGACCAAATGAAGAGAAAATGCAACAAATATGAAATGCAAATGTAGCTTGGAGAATAAGCTTGATTGTAGACCATGTGATGTAGTAGATGAGTCTTGATGATGCCAAGTGGCATATCACACTCTCCTTGCCCAAGTCACACGCACCATGCTTCCATCACATTCTTCTTGCTTAGTTCATGCTTTGCTTGCATCCAAATGGAGAGTCACTCAAGTAATTCTTGGCCAAAGGTAGCAAATTGGGCTCGGCCCAATTGATCCCAAAAAGTGTTATAGCTTTTATTGAAAGCAAAGCCTAAACAATGGCCCAATTTAAATCTAGACTACTTCCTTCATGCATCATCTCATATTTTAGAGATTTCTTTAGCCCATGTGGATAATGTAAAAAGCCCATGATTGACTTGATCATCTTGTGAGAGGCCCATGTGAATATTTCTCATCATGCTTCTAGTGATTGGGCCTTGATGTGGGCTTTGGCTTGTTGATGCATTTGAGGTTGGGCTTGTTGGGGTCACATCAATGGGTATGGAGAATCCCCGATTTTTTCAATTGGGTATGGGGATAGGGATAGGGATGTACATATCCCCGCCATAATACCCGTCCCCACCATATCTCTATTATCGTTTAAATTATTAAAATATTCACAATTAATTAAATAACCATATATATATATATATACTTTTTATTTTTTATTTCTTCTAATTATTTGGGTTGTCACGAAACTCATTCGCATCTCCAATATATTTTTTATCTTATCATAACCTTTATGTAATTATGTTAAAATGATGTATGTCAATTAAAAAAATTTGATGTCTAACATTTGAATATTTCTATTATTTTTTAATATTTTTATTTATTGTATATTTTCCTTTCACATTAGAATGTTTAATACTCTCAATTTAAGTGTTTAATAGCATAAACCTTTCATTTACTAGGTAATATAAAAAAAAGCTTTACTTATTATTATTAATTTTTATTTCATTTGAAGAACTTTTTGGTTTTGTAAAACAATTTTTGTAATTTCTCAACCATTCAATTAAGTATATATGTTGATATTTGAAAAGTTTTCTTAGATCTCTAAGATATTTTTCATCTTATCATACATTTAATTATACATTTGTTTTCCTTTTGTGCAATTCCTTTCAATAGTCTCCAAATTGTTTATAAGACACATATTTGTTAATTTTTTAATATTTTTATTTCTAGTTTATTTTCATCGTGTAGAATACTATTTCGATAAATTTTATCTAATTATTTTTTATTTTCTAATTCATTACAATAATACTTTAATTTTTTTTCACTATAATTGTGTAAATATTTTTTATTTACTTCAATATAAAAATTTAATGTAATTGCCATGAACATTTTCTTATCACCATATATTGGAGTTCAAAAGATACAATATCTATGTTAAAATTTTATTATTATATTTATTATTTATTCTTTGTGTCATTTTGATCAAGTGATGTATTATAACTTTTATTATTGTATAAAAAAAGATTCTTTATAATTTAAAAAATTGAAGTAAACAAACATTTAAAATATATTTTAATTTGAATATTTTTTTCCTTTTATATCTTTTTTTTTAAAATTTGATCAACTAGGTTTCACTAATGTATGCAAATTTAATAAATGTTTTGGTTCTCATGAAATTTTATATGGTATTCTAATTTAAAATGTAAATAATTATAATTTATTTCAAAGTATTTGATATCGAAGAAACAACCATCCTCATAATATTGAATATTTGATAATTTTATGTTTACTTTACCGTAATTTTTTATAATTTTGTAAAAATTAATTAAAATTAATAAAAAGTAGTAAGAAAATGGGTATGAGTATTGATACGAGATTATACCCGTTATCCGGTGGGGATAAGGATGGGACAAAAGTTTGATACCCGTTAGGTTTAGGTATGCGGATGGGGATGAATTTTTTTTACGGGGATGGGTATGGGATAGCGAAACCCGTCCCCGCCCCGCCTCGTTGCCATCCCTAATTGGGTACATATGAATTTTTGCGCAAAAACAAATTAAGAATATAAAATTGTTATATACAAAGTAGAATTGGTTGCTCAAGGTTTTTCACAAAAACCTGATATTGATTTGTGAAAAGACATATTCAATAGTATTGGATGCAAAAATATTGCAATATTTGATTATTCCAATTGCACAACAAGGTCTGCATTTACATATAATGGATGATGTCATAACCTATTTGTTCGGTTCTCTTGAGAATGATATTTATATAAAAATCCCTAAAGGATTGAATTTGCCCAATAAGGTAAATTCTAAAGTTATTCAATAAAATTGAACAAAACTTTTTATTGATTAAAGTAATTAGGACGTGTGTGGTATAACCGTCTTATTGAGTACTTGTTAAAAGAAGGATATAGAAATGATCTTTTTTATCCTTGTATTTATATGAAAATATTATAAAATGAATTTGCCATAATTATTGTTTATGTAATGACATAAACATCGTTGGAACTCCTAATGAACTCATAAAGGCAATTGATTGCACAAAGAAAAAATTTGAGATGAAAGATCTTTGAAAGGAAAAGCCTTGTTTAAAATTAAAAATTGAGTATTTAAATCAAGGTGTTTTTATACATTAAGAGACTTATATAATTAAGGTGTTTAAAATGTTCTAAATGGACAAGTCACGTCCATTAATAATTGTAAGGTCGTTAGATGTTGATAAAATCTCTTCTTAGACCTCAAGAAAATGATGATCTTCTTGGTCTAGAAGTACCATATCTTAGTGTCGTAGAAACAATAATGTATCTCACTAATTATACTCGACCTGATATTGCATTTGCTGTAAATTTTTTAAGCAAGACATAGTTCTATAACTACAAGAAGAAAATGGATTGGAGTAAAACATATACCATGTTACCTTAAGGGTACTATGAATATGTTATTTTACATATCCTCACAATGTCATAATGGTTGATCACAAACATGATATTTGTTCACATGTGATAGCACAATGATTTCATGATGGTATATGAAACAAACCATAACAACAACATCATCTAATCATACAAAATTATGAGAAAAGTTGTGAATATGTTTGGTTAAGGTCTATAATTTAACATGTGCAAAAACTTATGGCTATCCTTAACAAAGAAGGAATCAACAACCATATATGTAGACAATAATGTATTGTTCAATTGAAAAGATGATATAGATATTTAAAAGATTCATTCATGTAAAAATCTAGTAGGTCTATTTATAAAGTCTTTGCTAAGAAGAACTTTTGAACAAATGATTCACAAGTTCAGATGCCGACATCTTAATGATATAAGTTTACATGAGGGGCAAAAATAGAATATGTGATGAACAATATTGTATTAAAGAATACAAAATGTTGTACTCTTTTTCCTTCCCTAGGTTTTTATCCTAAAGGGTTTTTCCTGGTAAGGTTTTAACGATGCACATTCTATTATCAATGCACACCCAAGGGAGAGTGTTATGAATTAATGATAGTCCATTGATTTTGTAACGTCTTCGCTGGAAATTACTTATTAAAATAAATAAGAAATAAGATTTGTAAAACATGGCATTTATTCTCACAATTTCCCAAAAACGCGGGAAAAATTAAAAGTTCAATATCGCTTCCATAGTAATTAAAATCGTACTATTCAGTTATTACAAAACCAAACCATAAAAATTATAAAAGAAAATCATAATAAAACTGAGTAAACAATCCCGTCGTGATCCCCACTCCGTCTCTACGTATCTGCATGCTCACCTGCATTAACATTTGCTCCCATGTAACAAGTTACATGATCATCGCCACACACACACACAGATAGGGTGAGTTCATTTAAATAAAATCAAACAAATATAATATTAAATACAACGTCGCAACATTAAAACCCCGAGTTAGTATTCTTCTCCATTTTTCCTTTATTCTCCACTTCCCGCACTTGCATTTAGATGTCTAACATTTCTATACCCTTTAGGTGAGAACAATGATCGATCTTCGCTGCACGAGTGTCTACTCGCCCCTCTGACTACAGGCCACCACCTGATAGTCCACACGTGGGAATAACCTTACCACAGCATCTCACCGTGACACCAAGTGGAGCTCCCCGAAACAAACATAAAGTTTGTAGATGTTCCAGACTACCAAAACTCTATCAGAATACTCTGAAGAGGGCAATCACCCGAACCTCGCCGTACGAGCCACAACTCGCACACTCCACTGGACTTCCTAAACCACCAGGCTACAACCTAGAGTGGTCACGTGTTATTCCAATACGGGTTACACTCGTAACTGGACCCCCAGCCAAAACCTCGCATCATGAACATCACCTAAAGCTGTGTAGAAACCTTTCCTCGCGCACCATCACTGAACCAAAACCGCCTAGCGCGCATCCCACGTCGCTAGGCGGACACTGGGTCCAAATCGCCTGGCGGGCATCACACACCGCCAAGCGCCACGTGCCTGCAGAATCATCACTGCACCATCACCGCTTGGCGGACTCCGCCCTGCCGCTAGGCGCCACTCGTCACCACCGTCTGGCGCACCCGTCTCGCGCTGCCAAGCGCCAGTCTCCTTCCAGCCCCTCTATTGTTCCATTCCGCCTGGCGGAACCCTCCCTACCGCCAGGCGCCACGCGTCAACAGTGGCCACTGTCACTGATTTGTGTTCCGTCCGCCTGCGGCTCGCTCTCGCCGCCAGGCGCCATACCAGTAGCGCAATGCTACTGGTTTTTGGCACTTAAAACAGATCTCAATGGACCTTAAATCATACCACACACCAACTTATAGAACAATTATGACACACCAAGCATACTTCTATCACTAGAATATCATATACGCCTTTTTAATCATGTAAATTGTAATTACCAATGTTGCACAAACTTCTTAAAATAACACAAACAATATAGCATATCAACTACAACACCCAATAAACATAATTTTCATACATCCCTACATGTTCATAAAACTGAATTGAAATTCACACATTGCATTTGACATTTTGCTCATTTATTAGCATACCTTCTCTCTAACAATAATGCCCCATGCAATTCACACTTCTCGTTTTACCAAATTAGCATACTTTCTGGAATATATCTTAGCACATACAGCAAAACATTTATGACATCCATTTCATTATATCACTTTTCCCACCTTCGCTATCTCTAACCTTCCTTAATCCCTAACATGCCATATTCATATAAATTTTCCATTTTAGACATATATATTTATAATGTATTTCTAATTGAAGAACCAACACCACGAAATCCATGTCAATCAACCAAAATAGGGTGCACTGTTAGGCCGCCTGGCGGCAGTTCATGCGCCGCCAGGCGGTGCATACACATCTGGGTTCCGCCCAAATTTTCCAACACTGAATTTCACCCCAATTTTCCAATTACAGTACCCGCCTTCATCCTAACGTGTTTCTATATACACACACCATACAAGGTTCATACAATATTCATATTACAGTCAATTCTGGATAATCAACGCACCAATCATTGAAATTGCTCATGAATATTATCCCCAATTCCCGCATAAACCCTCACCCCCAATTTCATTCTCAAATTCAGGAAATTTCCATCAATTTAGTAACTACAAACCATAATTTATCATGCCAATTAAATTGGTGCAATAGAAATACAACCCAAAATATTACGGCATCACTAACAAACCAATCAAAACGCGACAATGGGAAGACGCAAGTTGTATCGCCTGGCTGGCCATCCTCAGCCGCCAGGCGGTTCATAAGTGAACCCAAAAAACAGACTAAAACACATAGGCCGCCTGGCGGCTCATGCCCTACCGCCAAGCGGTTTCTGGAAAAATCCAGAAACGCGAGCAAAACTTGATTTTAATAGGGATACAGGCTTTACTAGTTTCATACATTACATGATTACACAAAATAACTATTTAAAACAACGAAGGAACTCCCCTAACCTATATTCCTTGCTTAATTTGATAAGTTCTCTATTTCCTCCTTGATCGCCAATAGCCTTCTTGCTTTTCTTCCAACTCAGCCCCCAAACCTCACTCAACACTCACCAAAACTCACAATTTCGTGCTCTCTTCTGCAACCACAATTACAGCCCAACTAAACCTTCTTTCCTACCTCAAAATACCCTTTTAAAATGGTCTTAAAGTGGGTTTAATGTGAGAAAACGAAAATGGCATTAATCCTAAGTTAATTACCATTCAATATCCTAATTAACTTCTATTTTTCAGCCACCCTTGGCTGCCATGTCCATTAGAGTTTTCCTTTAACCCTTCAAATTCCAATCCAAAGCCAAAATAGCCAAAAATGAAGTTCAATTTAGGTTCCCCAAGGTTTGAACCCACAACTATGCAAATGCCAAATCAATACCAAACCATCATGCCAATTCATGTTTCTTGCTAACTAATATAATTTAATTACTATATCATTTCCCAACATGATTATATATATAAAAATATTAAATCACATAATTGACATACATAGGACTCAAACCCAAGCCCTCTCACACAATCAAAGTACTCTCAAAGCCAACACTTTTCCACATCATGAAGGTTAACATTTAATGCCATAAAGGCTTCTCCTACCCGCATTTATTAAATAATTATTTATTTAATTATTTAAATTTAGTGGGTCTTACAGATTTGATACAATTACTCATATGATTGATAATCATATGATTCATTACTCTTTATGTAAATATTTGTATTAACCATTTGATTTGTATCCTTTATGGGTTACATGTTATATCTATAAATAGGACTCTTCCTATCAATAATAAGACACACAAAAAAGTTATCTCCCATTTTCTCGATCTCTATTCTTCCTTTCTTCTCTCCTCTATTATTAACTTTATTTCATAACAAAAAGAATATTTTTCTTGTTAGTTGTGAAGAAAGTTATTTTTCCTTTGATTTGTTAAAGATAAAATCTATTGAACTAAAAATCTACCAAATTAAAATCTATCACACTAAAATATACCAAAATAAATGAAATTTCTATTTTTATTTTGTCACTTTTGTAACTTCTTATCTAAAACATTATAGTTTTAATTCCACTAGCTAACTAACGAATACGACGACTAAACCAACCAAATTTGCAGGTTTAACAAATTGGATCTGGGTCTATATGAATTGTCTACAATTATATGACTTTTTTTAAGATAGGGTTTAGTATCTCTAAGGTTCATAGACTGATTGGCAATTTTGGATCCATATACCCACCACTTATATGTCATTCGCATTTGTTTTCATGTTAATAAAAAGGCAATGAAATTCATGTTCATCCAAAATGTAAGAGGCATTTTATTTATTTCAACAGAAGACTCCACTAGAATATGAAGCTAAGGAAATACAGATAACAAAGTTTTTTATTTAGAAAAATTCTAGAAGATTTTCAACCAAATCTTTTAGGTATTCTTAATCACAAAAAATATATATGACATTTATGATTATTTAAAAAAGATATTTGGATAATATATCAGAAAGTATATTTGAGCAACAGAAAAGATGGAACTAAAGTCTAGTCAAAGTTCTATATAAAAAGAACTAGGAGAAGAGAAGGGAGAGTCTTAGCAACTCGAATTTTTTGCAGCTGCCATCCACGACATCTCTCACTTTCTTTCCATTATCTTTTTCATTTTTTCTTTCATTCATGATCTATATCATTTTAAGGTTGATTCCGCTGTAATTTGTTAACAAAATTTTGAAGTTAGAATGCAATAATTAGTTTGTTCTTTTGATTATTGTTATGGTTTATATTTTTTCTATGTCTTTTATCTCCAAATGAAGTAAAATTAATGGTTTTTTATATTGTAGCTAGTTAGCACGGTGTTTAATCTATATGCATAACAATCATATGAGTTCAAGGACTTTTAATGTTAATTAAGAAGTTACCTTGATTTTTGGGGAAAACTTTAATTAGAATTAATCAATAAATTAGTTTATTTGGTTAACTTTTACTTCACAAAAGAGGGAAAATAATATAAATGATTAGACATAATAATATTTAATTGAGAATTACTTTGGTTAAATTTGATATGAATAATTTAAATTTTTCAGTTTTAATTGAGAAGTTACTTTGGTTAAAAGTAAGGATGCTATCAAATTAATTGAGAAGTTACATTGATTGATTTGAAAATCTAAAACAATAATATTTAAATAATCGGTAATGAATCTATTTTTAAAATGCATAACAATAATTTTTAAAACAATAATCAACCTATTTCAATATGATTGTTTTAATGTCTTTTATTAATTTGTTGTTCCCTTCATTGTTATTAAATTCACTCTTTATATTTTTGGGTATCAAAACCTCATATTTTCCTTATAATAGTATTAGACATATTCATATTAGCATATCATAAGCATTTGCATATTCATTCTTTTAGGTTCATTTTTGTAGATATTTAGGCATATTATCTTTTGCATATTTTTGCTTATCATTAATTTTTACTAATTTTAATTGTTTTAGGCTAGATCTTTATTTTTATCTTTTATTATTTGTATTGTGTTTGTTTTGTAATCATTTTTGTAGGTTTTGTAAGAATTAAATTGTTAAAAACCGATTTTGTATTCGTTGGGATACGACTTAGTAATACTGAAGTTGTTATAGTTAAATACTTTTAATTTGATAGCATCAACGACAACTTATCAAATTTAGCATTGTCGAGCAATACAATTACTATTTTTAATATTTCCATTCTTATTTATCGTCTGCTACTTGGAGATTTATTTTATTTCTTTATTTTTAGTTGTTTAACGTGTATACATTTAATTTAGTTTGTATTTTTGTAGTCTTTATTTATTTTAAATTGCTAGTAAGATTTATGTTTTTGTTTTGATTAAGAATTTCTTTTTAGGAGTTTTTTAGACTAGTTGGGAAATACTCTGGTTAGGAAAAACTTGGTATTTAAGTTATCCATTGTGACACACCTATCTTTTCTGAGAATGAACCTAACGACATCTTAACTTATTTCTTTTAAAAACCTTTCTCTAAAGAAAGAATAAGAATAAGAAAACAAACAAAATCAGAGAAAATTTTTAGTGAACTGCGTAATGCATGACTTGAGCCATCCCAGATGAATTCCATCAAATTGACCTAAAGGTTGAAAGGAACTTGCATAAATTGTGTAGGAGATTTCCATTTGGGTGTTCTACTGAGGGAGTATCTTCATCATCTAAAGCTACCATTGAAACTATACCACCTACAGTGATAAACATATCTTTTGATCCTTTATCTGAATCTGTAATTGAAATAAACATGGCAGAAAAGACCTTAAGACAATTAGTTGCACCAAATGTGACTACCTCAACCATGTGCATCCAATGCCCATATGAAGAAAGTGAGCTAAAATGAGTTAATCCACCTTTTTGCCCAAATTTCATGGATTAGCAAGAGAAGACTCGTACAAACATTTGAATGAATTTCATGTTGTTTGTTCAACCATGAGACATACAATTGTGACCTACAAATGTCGACAAATTCATACTCTCCAAGCTTTCCAAAAAACCTTAGGAAATACTAAATGTACTGTAACATTTACATGTACTGTAACATTATGTAAAATGTATGAATCTTAAACACTAATGTTTTTCGGAAGCAAACAAAAGCTAAAAGCATGTTCATGTGAAGTAATCAAACCTTTCAATTTTAAACATCTTCAAGAAGTTTAAACTCATAAGTGATTCCCTTATATCCAAAAATATCATGCACAACTTCATCTATCTCAGAAACAATTAAAAGACAATCAAACTACTAGTGTAGAGTTAATTATTTAATGTATAATAATTTTTAAAACAAAAAATATATAAACTTACCACTGGATTTTCAGAAAATCCGTGTAACTAACTTTGAGTACAAATCAACATTTGCACATGATCAAGAAGAATGGAGCATCTATATTTGAAAAGTACACACCCACAATTGCTAAAATTTAACTCTGATGCCATATTAGTAATGAGAATACTAAGCACGTTCCAAACCAAAAACATTATAAAGAAAGTTTCCTTTAGGAAATGATAATAATTATAAAAGACGTGATGTGAGGGAAATAATGGATTATTAGAATTGAGGCGATTAAGAAAGAAGGAAAAAGGAGTGACAGTTAAACAAGAGAACTAGGCACTAACCTCAGCCTTTGCATCAACAACCTCATGAAGTACATAGGATAGTAATGAATTAGATTTTTGCTGGATTGTCTTGATGGCATAATTTAATGCATCTTGAACTTGAAGGTCATGTGTTAGCATATATTGCCATCCTGGTTTGTGGCCATTTGATAAGAAAGACAAAACCATAGTAGATTATATTTAATAATAACCACTTCAGGTTCAAATTCACTACATAATATACACGAGAAAGGGTTACGTGCAATTAGAATGGATTTGTGGACATAAAAGAAACCATATGATTTATAACATTTGTTTTGCCATAAATTAGAATAAGAATACATTATAGAATAGACAAAGCATAAAAAATGCTTTTGGAGTAGCCAAAAGTGTTACATGCAACCAATAATAAGGATTACACGCTACAAAAGGACATCTAGTTTGGTAACTCAAACCAAAACAAATGCAAAAAATATAGGATTCAAATCAATTCAATTTTTTTTCTTTTATTTGATCCTACCTTAAATTTCTTGATTTCTTTCTTATTTTATTGTATACAACAAAAACAGAGTAGGGGTTGGTATTCAACTGCTCACTTCCTCATTGGGTCTCATTTATGTTCAGCCACGACATTAAAAAAGTAAATCTGCTACACCTATTCCTATATCATCACTATGCCTCACCTAACAACTATTGCATTCTCTTTAATCATTCCATACTTTCCAAAGAGTTAAACACTAAATATAAAATGCTTACAAAAATAATTGTTGATCTTTTGACCTTCACCTTAGATTAGATTAAAGTGTTTTAAGTCCTTAAGATCATAAGATCCTACCTATTATGCACATTTATAGTAATATATGTATATATATAAGATATCAAATAAGAAAAATAATCTTAAAAATCATTAGTTCGTTACTAAGATTTAATTAAATTTCAATCAAAAATACGTAAGTCAATTGAAACCTATAAGTAAGTTAAAATTATAGCTCCAATATAAATGAAAATTTTATTTATCTATAGTCATACATTACAAAACAACATAAGAAATGGACATGTTTTCTACACCTCCTATAGTTAACTATTAGCCATAACTAGTATAATGTTGTTTGACACAGTAAAAAAAAACCATAAACTAATTACAAGTAAAAAGGGAGATATTGTTTGGAAAAATGTAGAAAAAACAAACTAGTATGGGCCACACCTAGCAGCCCACAACAACTAATTTTAAACTTTGAAGGAGATAATTGGTAAACTGCAACTATGATACACAAACAAATTCCAACAACCACATTCCATCTGTCCATCGTCAACAAGAAAAAATCAACCACAAACCGATCATATAACACATATTGAGAGATGACATCAAACAAGGAATTGTGTTAAGATGGATATAGTTTTCTTTTCTCTGCAAATTGGTTTTGGCCCACAACCAAAATGGCATCTCACTACAACATTAAATGTGTATGTGGTTTTTTGTCCATGGAAAACCACAATATATCATTATCTAATTTAACGTAGAAGCAAATTTATATCGTTTCTGAGATCTGCATCATTTATGTGCATATATGGTAGTAGATGCCAAATCAAACACTTGATAAGATTGGCAATTCCACAACTCTTACAATCTTAGTTTTAGTTTCTCATTTTACACTAATAAATAGTAATGTTATACTAAATTACCCAACATTAAAAAAATGTTTTGGTGATTCTAAAGGTATAACTTACTAACACTCTACTAAAAAAAATTAGAAGGATCTTCACGACTCCCTTTACACTCTTGATTCTTTTCTTTAAAAAGACTGTTTTAGAGCTATTTCAACTGGCAATGTGCAATTATTATAAGTTAACTATGAAAATATGAATCACAATTATTGACATAAGTGTACCCACAACAAGCAATACACAAAATAGCCAAGTAAACAAGAGTTCACTCAAAAGAAAACAATACATTTGAAAAGTGAGTAAGTAATTACCAGTGCAAATTCAACAAATGTAATTCAAGTTAAATGATGGTAATCCCCAAAAAGCCTCAAGCGATGAACCTAGATGAATAAATAAAAAATATTACAAAATATTTTACAGCATACTTATTAACCAACAATAAAGGGTATTTAACCTAAACGAATACACCAAAATAATGGAAAATTTCTCATATGGCACTTAAAGTCAACCATTAAAAAAAAAATACTATAATCCTAGTTCCATTAAAAGTTACAAATCTTTATGTTGAACCACGATATTAAAAAAGAAAAACTGCTACACCTATTCCTCTATCATCACTATGCCTCACCCAACAACTACTGCATTCTCTTTCATCATTCCATACTGCTTTTGAGAAATGAAGAAATTCAAGTATATATATCAAGACCCCAATAATGAAATAAAGAATCGATGTTGCCTTTGAGAAATGAAGAAATTCAAGTATATATATCAAGACCCCAATAATGAAACAAAGAATCGATGTTGCCGATTGATAAATATAAATCAAATATTGCATAAAGTATTTGAAAGAAACACTAACCTTATCATCAATTCTCTTATTCTATCACTCGGGTCGTTGCTATCACCACCGCCTTGTACCACTGTATGTTGCTGCCGAGCTTAACCGTAGACGATGGCAGTTGGAAAATATGAGGTTTTATTTGAACTTGGGTGAAGTATATTTAGGGAGAAGAAGAATTTTTGAATGATAAAGAAGAAGAAGATTTGGCAGAAAGATAATATTTAGGTTTTGAACGAAGGAGAAGGGGCTAACCCGATACTAGCTCTGTCCCAACCTACTACTTGGGGATAAAGCAAGAAAAAGGTTACAAACACAATAAAAGCTAAACCAAATGGGAGTTTATATAAGACAATATGGAAGATTAGCCAACAATGACAAGCAACAAAATTAAAAGTATTCAACAAAGTATAGCACATCAAATAAAACCTATGAATGACACTAGAATGAGAATAATAAATTTAAAACAGCAAGTAGATTGAAATCACAACTATGAAACTTGTTTAATCCTTCACTTTAAACCCAAGGCAAGGTAATTAAGTCACCTTAATCATGGTTAATCGAAGTAGGACTAAAGCAGCTCCAAAATGCACTTAAGTTTGATTTATCGTTCATTGCTAGTAAAGAAAACACATAACACAACCTCTACTTCACATTTTTTTCATTTTTTTATTCTTCAAAATTTTTCATTGATTTTTTTTTAAATCTTCGTCTATCTCTTAGCTTTCAAAGGCAAAAATCAAAACTAAAATTGATGCATCCAATTGCTCACAGAAATTCAAACACAAAGAGTTTTCGTGTAGTGAAATGAGAATTTCAGAAAATAGAAGAACATTTGCTCTTGGGAAAATGCAATGTTCTTGACAAATTGGAAGGATATGAAATTGATAATGATATAATATCAAGCATGAACTATTCAAGAAAATATAAGAAACATCAAAGATGAACCACTCAGTGAAAATGGCCTAGCAATGGCTTCAAAACAGATTGCTTTCCAGCACGTGAATTATGTCAGCACTTTTGCTTATATGCCAAGATTCAAAGTGTAGAACTCAATTCAAACGGTAAAAACATATGGAAAGATGACATTTAAGGAAATACATGACTTAGACAACATGTATAGATGCTTAAACGAAAACTGAAACCAAACAAACAAGATTTCACTGATTAAAATGAAGAACAACTCAATTAGAAATAAAAAAAAACGTTGTAGATTCGAAAACCAATGGAAATCCTATGATATGCACCGATTGATTCAAGTAGAATATGGATTTGAATCACTAACCAAGTGAATAACTCAAAACAAAGGATGGAAAACAACAAGACAATAAAAACAAGTGATGAACATGACAAAAATTGAAGCAAGGATCGAACACTTATCTCAAACCGCAATGGAGATGACTTGAAATGGCTATAGATGCCATATAATGAAGCTCCATGGTGGAATTTGATGGTTGATTGAAGCTTCCTTGTAGCAAAATGGATGAAACACCGAAGGTTGGCGATGTAGTGGCTGTGAAAGTGGTTTGGTGAAGGTTCCTAAGAGGTTAGGCCAAATTAGGGAGGAGGGCTAGAGGAGACATCTTGGAGAATGCTCCAGCAATTTGGACTCTAAAAAATGCAAGTCATGGAGTGATCTCAACATGTATTTGCATTAACAATTCAAGAGTAACCTTACAAAGAGTGTGGAGTCTCTCATTTATAGTAGAGAGCATCTCCTAAAATGAAAACCAAATGCAAGACTAAATGAAATGCAAATGCAAGGTGGCCATGTGAAACACATGTGTCTAGATCTAGATCTAGATATAAGATCCACAAAAAGTGGATCACATGCCATGTGGCATGTCACACTTTCCTCATTTAACACATGTGCTAAATGTGCAACTCATGGCTAAGGCTAGATGTAAACTTGGTCTAGACTTTTGCAATTGGGCTTGACAATTGCAAAAGCTAGATCAATTATGACCTAAAACTACTTCTAGTAATTTTACAATTTATTTTTAAAGCATGGCCTAAACAATGGACCCAAAAATAAAGTCTAATCTTATGTCTTGACATGTCTCTTGTTATTAAGCCTTTGAGTGGACTTGAGCATTGAGGTGCATGTGGGTCATGGAATAGGTCTTGACGTTGATCCAAGCTATAAGCCTTGTTGGGATCACATCAGTTTGGGGTACGGGGGCTTTGGAAAACCCCCTGATGTGCAGGCCACAAAAATGAAGCCTAGCTCTAAAGGGGGCGAAGGCTGACCAGCGATTGAAAATTAAAATGACAGCTCTAGATTTATATCATAGTTGATATTTTAACTTTTTATATTACTTAAGATTAAAACAAAAAATATATGATTAGAGGGCTTAAATGACCCCTCTTAGTTTCTTCTACTTATAATGAAAATCTCATACAAAGATACATAGAAGACTAAGAGACTACACTAAAACCTTAGGTATAGAACTAGATACGGCCGGAGATTTCCAACACTCTACACCTATATTTAGGATTAATGATTAATGATTAATGCATAGATGTAATAATTCTAACAATAGTATTACACTCTTGAAGTATTCTCGTTGCTCCAAAGATAGAAAATTTCATTTCTAACACATCAAAGAGAATATAATTTCTATATATGTCATAAAAAGCATTCATGGAACCAAATTTTTAATTAAATAACCATATTAAGCGAGGGATGTTATTATATTTCAACTTTGAAAAAAAAAAGAGACTAATTTAAGATGAATTTAGCTTATCTTCTATAGTTCACCTTGCGCATTTCATGTGTCATTTCAAATAAGATAAAGCTGTATTATTTTTCAAATAAAATGTTTACATTATAAATTTGTACCATAGATATGGATATCACATGCATATCAACGTTAGGTTAGATTTAATTAGAATAAAATTATTAAAGTGATGCATATATAAAAATACTATATAAAATATACGTAAATGACATTTTCTTTCTTAAACATATAATAAAATTATTTTCGTAGAATAAGTAGAAAGAAAATATAATATTTCACCTTTTTCTTTTAAGGAGAGGAGGTTCATTCTTTAAAAAAACAAAAAATAACAATACGTCCAAGTCTATTAAATTTCTAGAAAAACCTGCTAAAACTTTCACTTAATCACACTTTTTATAATAATATTACCATAATTAAAATAATCTAATAAGCTTATTTATTATGTAAAAAAATAATGAAATAGTAATATTCAACACAAATATATGAATGTCAAGTAAGTAGATGATGATTTCTTTCCATCACTTCTCTCATCTTGTTTCTATTTCATAATTTGGAGCAAAACAAAATGGATGTCTTTAGAATGGCACACAAGATTTGCAAGTCAATAATGGGTCAAAGAGACATAGATAATATCTTATAGAGGTACACTTGGACACATTGAAAACATTTTTTACATTGAGGAAAATCATATACTCTATGAAAAAGGTAAAATCGTACAAATAGAAAGGAATTAGAAAATACATCACAGGTAAAATCATATAAATTGGAAGGACTTAGAAAATACTTTTATGGTAGAAGTAACTTTTATAAGATACACTCGGTTATTTTATCATTAAAAATCTTGAGTTATAAATAGAAAATAGCTAATGAAATTCCATTTTATAAAAAATCATTATATCTCTACAAGATTCTAACTCCTATATCTACCTGTTTGGATATCAGAGTATGTTATAGGATTCATGGCAGCATGGTCTACAATCCTACCCGATCAATTTCTTAAATAGAATAAGTTCATCTTTTGTCTATCTTTTAAGTCTTTAAATTGATTTGTTACATGTGGGGTGTTGAGTTTTTGTATGTGTCATCTAAGGGCTCTAAATGAATCTCTGTCCGATTTGGATTGTTAGGATGTGAAGAAATCTTTGAGATGAACTTTCCATGTTCAAATATTGATTCATGTGTGAGTAGGAGTCTCTAGAGGTAATGAAGCATTTGGTCTTAGTAACTCATTTGGTCTTTGAGACTAAGTGGGTTCATGATATCTAGTGCATTTGTGACGAGATAATTTGTGTTACATTGTTAGTTGATTTTGGTGAACTAATAACTATTAGTGTGAGCTTAATGTATTTGTGTGATTGACAAATGTTATGACTCCAGCAAGTGTACCAGATTGCGCAAGTAGTAACCGGTAAGATCGGAATATCATTTCTTAAGAGACTCGTGTATACTAAATAATTGCGTAGTTAATAACTAATTTAAACTAAAGAATGAATCCATATTTTGAGTCCCAAGAGACTCGTGTATACTAAATAATTGCGTAGTTAATAACTAATTTAAACTAAAGAATGAATCCATATTTTGAGTTTTGTGTAAGAAATTAAATTTTGCATAAATGATTAAAATTAAACTTTGGAAGTTAAAGGCACTTAGTGAATGGAAAAGATTAGAAATGATATGAATTGATATTATCAGGGTTAGAATTCACCAACTATGCTCTCATGCAACTACAATTTTACATCCTCTACATCAATATGCTAATGTCAACCCACAATTCTACTCAAACCCTAATTCCTTTGTGGAATGAGCCTAAATTTTCTTATTAAGAGTTAATCCCTTGAACTCTTAATAAGCAAATCTGCATTATGCACTAGGGTTTAAGACAACCAATGGGTCAAGCCTCATTCCTAGATACAAGCCCCACTGAGTTTTCTTATTCCAAATCAAGGTTTCAAAAGATATTTCCACACCCAATGAACCAAATATCATGCAATGGATGGCTAAATCAATGCAAGCATTAAGTGAAGAAATAAGAAGACTAGCATTCAATGAAAGAGGGATTTATATATTCAAAGCATTGCAATTACATAAGAGTGCAGTGGCTACATCTAACCCCAACAAAAATGGGTTCAGCCCTCCATTGTCATGGGGAGCTCAAGCTTACAAATGGAAGAAATGGAAGAGAACGAGATACAAAGAGGAAGAAGAAGTTGTTCCCAATAGCCCTAGCACACCTCCATGCTCTCCAAAATGAGTTTGCTCGCACCTTCCACTGCCAAAGATGGTTTCCCCTCGAGAATCCAGAAGAAATAGGTTAAATTTTACCACATCAGCACAGGTGTCACTCAGCGTCGTTCCCACACCGCTCAACGTGTAAGACCCGTGGAATTTAATTAATTAGATAAATAATTAATTAATAAATACGGGTAGTGGGAGCCTTTATGGCATTAAATGTTTATAAAAGTGACGTGGAAAAGTACTAGCTTAAGTGGTTAAGAGTACTTAATTGTGTGAGAGGACTTGGGTTCAAGTCTTATGTATGCCTATTGTGTGTTATTTAATTATTATTGTTTTAATAATATGATTGAGCATATTGAATGATGACATAATTATCGAATTATATTAGTTAGCAAGAAATATTGAGTGACGCATAGGAGCAGATGCCTGGATTAATTGTATGATGAATAATTCTATTTTGCATGACTACGCTCATGTTAATTTTTTGGGTTTCTGAAAAATTTCAGAAACCGCCTGGCAGGTGATGAATTTCCGCTAGGCGACGCATCACAGTCTAGGCAGTTTTGGTTTCCTGCAGAAGAACCGCCTGGCGGCATATCCCTGGCCGCAAGGCGACGTAAGCCACACCATCCAGTTTCTGGGTTTCCTATGAACAGCCTGGCGGTGGTAATTGACCCGCCAGGCGACGGGAGCCATATTGGCTTGGATTTGAATTTTGCTGATTTTCTAGGCTGTTTGGATTAGTGGAAATAAAGTGGTAATCATGGATTGATAAATATAGAGATGATAAGTTGTGAAAATTCACGTGGTGCATGAGAATTAAGTTAATGTAGCGATATTGGAATGTTAGGGTTGATAGAATCGGGGGTTTTGGTGAATTGCATGTAATAGTTGTGATTGCACTAAAATTGTTGTTGGGGATTGTGAAAATCAAATAATTGTGGCACTGTTACCATGGTCATGTGCGAAATGGCCGAGATAAGCAGAAGAGAGCAGTGGAGACTGTCAGGGAGTCTTTCGCAGGTGCTTAAATTCTAGAAAGTTGCCCATAATTATAAGTACCGTCTGGCGGCACGAGGCTGGCCGCTAGGCGCCAACGCAGTGACAGTGAAGGTGCGTGGCTGTGATGGAAGGCACCGGGGTGGGTTCTGTTACAGTTGAACTTGGAACTGGGAGAATGGATTGGTGATATTCTTGGGTAATTAATGACATGATCCTCATGTATGAATTAACATAGTGGCTTAAACATTGAATTGGATCGTAGTAATTCTTTTAGGACTGATAATTGAAGGTTGATAGAGTGTAAATTATGGATGGGGGTAAGCTAAGTGAAGGAGGTCCAGAAACGTGACCTGTTTCGTGATAGGTTATATTTATAAGTGGAGTGTTGGTAAACATGTAAGAAGAACGAAAAAAATTTAAACACCAGCTGATGTTTTGAATGTGAGTGGAATTGGTCAAGATGGGAGTGTGGTGTAATTTTGTTAAGATATGGATGATGTGTCATGAGTTTTAGGCCCCTATGAGTGACTAATATAGTACTAAAAGTATGAGGTTAACAGTGGTATATGGTAATGTAGAAATGAAACTAAGCAAGATGAACTATTGGTAAACTTAGGTGGGTGAACCAAATGGGAATTAAGAACATGGGAAATTGAGTTAAATCACATGGTTTTGAGATTAATTAATTTGGAAAAGTTCAGTACTGGGGTTGTGCAAAGTGAGATGTAGAAATCAACGAGGGAGAACTCCAAAACCAGTAACTATCAATGTTACTGATATAGTGCCTAGCGGCAGAGTCGAAGCCGCCAGGCGATAGCTGCCAACAGAGAGCTAGGGACTGGGAGTGTGCCTGACGGTGAGGGTCGTCCCACCAGGCGGTATCTATAGCGAGGATGAATCAGAGGCGGTACGTGTCCCTTGCCAGGCGGTTTGGGAGCGGCAACGCCTGGCGGTACGTGTCCCCCGCCAAGCGATTTTGCTGCTGCAGCCTTGAGTTGCTAGATTCTGCATGCGTGATCTACAAGACTTTTGGTGATGCTTCAAAGGTGGAATTGTTGGTATCCCTTGAGTTTAGCTCGGGATAGGGGTTAAGCATGTGGCATTCATCGAGTTGAGTTCAGAATCACATCCCTCAAGTTGAGCTCAGGATGGCGGATGAACATGAGGAACCCTTGAGTTAAGCTCGGGTTGGCGAGTGTTGCCGTTGTGAGTGTGCTGGTTGTGGCTAGTACGGATGGGTCCAGATAGATTGCCCTCCTCAGTATTTAACTGATGAGTTTGGTAGTCTTGGGACGTTACAAACTATGTTCATATTTGGGAACTCCACCTGGCGTTACGGTGTATGATCCGTAGCAATGGTTTCCCACACGTGCTCTATCGGTTGTGGCCGATAGGTATGGCAGCAAGTCACCTTGAGGTAAACACTAGAAGATGTAGAACGCGAATAACCGGGTTGTGGCCAGGTGATATGGAATCGAAGGCGGGCTTTCAATTGGTGTGATTGCATGAAATATATATAAGTGATTGATATATGTATATAAATATAATGATATGTTTATCCTGTTAAGCTCACCCTATCTGCTTGTGTTTGGTGATGATCATGTACGCAGTACACGGGAGCAAATGATGTTGTTGTAGGTGGTTCTAGTGAGACTTAGCTACGGAGCGGGGATAGCATGGGGAGCTTTATATTTATTTAATGTTTTTGGAAATAAGTTGTAATCCTTTATTTCTCCAACTTTAGATATTCAAATATGGTTTTTAATTTTGGTTGTTGGACTATATTGGATATAATAAAAGTTTTAAATTTCCTGCGTTTTGGGGAAGTCCAACTCTGGTGCTCAGCATCCAAAAATGCGAGAAGAATGGCGCTCAACCTTGAATTCTGAAGCTGAGCGCTAGAAAATGCGAGAGGAATGGGGTTCAGCCTTGATTTCTGGCGCTCAGCGTTGGATTCTGCTATATTCATATCTTTAATTTTGGCTTTTTTTCTTCTTTCTTCTCTGGTTGACAACTTCTTTGGCTTGAGACAAAAGCTTTCTATAATAAAAGTTTTAAATTTCCCGCGTTTTAAATTTCTCCAACTCTGGTGCTCAGCGTCCAAAAATGCGAGAAGATTGGCGCCCAACCTTGAATTCTGAAGCTGAGCGCTAGAAAATGCGAGAGGAATGGGGCTCAGCCTTGATTTCTGGCGCTCAACCTTGGATTCTGCTATATTCATATCTTCAATTTTGGCTTTTTTTCTTCTTTCTTCTTTGGTTGACAACTTCTTTGGCTTGAGACAAAAGCTTCCTATCATTAAATTGGTCACAAAAATGGGGATTAGTGTTATAATTAGATCTATGTAACCCATATTGTATTTATTCACAAAAGCAAAGTAAAAGTGAGGATTAAGTGGTTTAAAAGCTCAAGAGGAGTTGATTTTGTTAGCAAAAGATAGCCAAGATAATGGTAAAAATCTACATTATCAACTCCTCCAAACTTAAAACCTTGCTTGTCCTCAAGCAAAAAGGTAACTTGGCCTAGATGAACAACACAATTGTAATGATCTAGCAACTCAGGAGAATATAGTTAAACAACTAAAACAGATGTCAATTGTGCTTGCTTTTATTTGAAAGATTGTTTGGCACATGTGTTTCATTAGCAAGGCAAGCTAAAGCTATGGTGCTCACAAAACAAAAGTTTCACAAGTCCATGCAAAAGTTTACAAGGGATTAACAATCATGGCAAAATGTTTCCTTGATCAATGGGAACCACTTCTCACAAGAACAAGTGTTTCACTCAAGCTCACTGGTATATGGATATAAACAACATTCTCTCCACCATCACAATGTCACACAATTTAACTTTGTTTTTTGTTCAAAATGGCTAATGTAACACCCTAACTTTTGAATGTCAAGAAAAGTTATAAAATTAACACTTTTAGCGGAAAAAACAATTATCGATAAAACGGACTTACGTAAAAGCCTTGAATTTAATTTATTAAATATCGTAATTCAAAACATTGATTGTCAAAAACCTTTCACATGTCAATGACAAATAAAAGAAAATTACACATCTTGAATATTTAATTTAAACAACTCAATGAAAATTAATGAAATCCCGAGTTCACCCTATCCTGTCGTCAATTTGCTCCACTGCAGAAGCATCTGCATTATCAACTACTCACGTATAACACACACGTCATACGATCATCGCACAAACACAAATAATACACAAAGCAAACAAATAGGGATAAGCTAACCATAACAATGATATATAATCATAATTTAGCAAAAGAAGATTGTGAATAATACTTAACATCACATTTATTTAAATAATATACTTAACATTATAATCACAATCACATCATGCACAAATACAATGACTATAATCTTAAGAAAAAGATCCAACTCATGACCCCATTGACACGCACCTACATCTGGGAATGATTTACTACACCCGGGAATGAATTATCTAGCAACCACCCATGGCATAAACTCTTTAAACCTTATGAAATATATTAAACCTGCAATCACTTATATAAAAGAAAGGCTTAAATAGTCATTTGGTCCTAGTTTTGGTCGACTTTTTTCACTTTGGTCCTACTTTTGAAATTGTTTTCAGTTTGGTCCTACTTTTTGTTATATTTTTTTCAATCAAGTTCTTTTTGCTAACACCGTTAAAATAGTTAACGGATGTGAACAGTAACCGCCACGTGTCATTTTGTGATTTTTTTGATTTTTTTTAATATTTTTTTAATATTTTTTAATATTTTTTAAAATTTTTTAAAATTTTTTTAAGTTTTTTTTAATTTAAAAAATAAATGTACACGTGTCAAGCCCATATCATGCCACGTGTCATTTTTGTGATTTTTTATTTTTTTTTAAATTTTTTAAATTTTTAAATTTTTTTTTAAAATTTAATTTTTTTAATTTTAAAAAAATCCACGTGTCAAGCTAATATCATGCCACGTGTCAGAGTCAGTTTTTTATATTCAACTAGCAGCAGACCGTTCATACGCACGGGTCGTGTTTTTCTTCGTTTTATATATTTTAATATTTAAAATAGATTTTATTGTTACTATATATAAATTAGTGATTTGAATAATTATTATTGTTATTGATTTAATTGTATAATGATTAATTTTATTGTTTAAATATATTATTAATTTATTTAACTATAACAATGTGTAATAATAATAGGTTATTGTTTAAGTAAAATGTAAATATATTATGTAATATAGTATTGTATAAATTAAATATAATATAAAATTGATGTTAAAATTTTTAAAAAGAAATATTGCATGTTATATTAAAATAATATATATACTTTGTATAATATATTACAATAAAATATGTATGCACACATCATTATTAAAGTAAAATAAAAGCATATGGTGTTATATGGTCATGTACAAAATATGTACGATGTGAAATTGATGTTAATTTTTTTAAATAGGAATACATATAGATATAAACACATGTATATTACATTAGAATAAAATGCGTATCCACATGTCATTATTAAAGTAAAATGTAAGCATATTGTGTTATATGGTCTCGTACAAAATATATAAAAAATAAAATTTATGTTAAAATTTTTAAATAAAAACACATATAAACACATGTATTTTATATTAAAATATAATGTGTATTCATGAGTCCTTGTTAAAGTAAAATGTAGGTGTATTATATAATAGTGTCCTGTATAAAATAATACAATATGAAATTGTGTTAACATTTTTAAATAGAAACACATGTATATTATATTAAAATGAAATGCGTATGCATAGGTCGTTGCTAAAGTAAAATGTAATATGGTCCCGTAGAAAATAAATATAACATAAAATTGATGTTAACATATTTAAATAGAAACACATTTTGATACAAACACATGTATATTACATTAAAATAAAATGCATATACATGAGTTGTTGTTAAAGTAAAATTTAGTCATATTATGTAATATGGTCATGTGTATAAAATAAATACATGGTGAAATTGATGATAAAATTCTAAAATAGAAACACATGTACATATAAACACTTGAATGTTATATTAAAATGAAATACGTATGCACGAATCGCTACTAAAGTAAAATGTTGTCGTAGTATGTAATATGATCTCATACAAAAAAAAATATAACATGAATTTGATGTTAACATCTTTAAATAGAAACACATGTAGATACAAACACATGTATATTACATTAGAATGAAATATGTATGCACGTGTTGTTGTTAAAATAAAATTTAGGCATAATATGTAATATGCTCTTGTATAAAATAAATACAATGTGAAATTGATAATAAAGTTTTTAAATAGAATTATATTAAAATAAAATGTGTATGCACTGGTAGCTGCTAAAGTAAAATATAGACATACTGTATAATATATCCCATACAAAAATAAAATATAATAAATCTTTCCAATCTTCGATAAATATAAATTCAACCTCCACTGAGTATTAAAAATAATAGTATTAATAAATAAAGAAATAAATTAAAATAAATTAGAACAATTCATTATATTTATAATAACAAATAATAGAAATAAAAATAACATTAATAATTGAACAAAAATATTAAAATGAAATAAAATTGTTGAATAAAATTATAATATAATAATGTAATGATAAATGTATTGCAAACTAAGGAAGATAATGTAAATATAATTAAATATATTGACAAAATATAATTCTACAAATAATTTTTGGACATCGTTAAAGAAATTTAAAATATTTAAATAAATCAACAAATAAATGTTTTAGTCCTTTAAATATTCCCAATCCCATTTCAAAATAAATTAATTATTACTTTGGAAAGTTTAAATTGGTACAAATTTAAAATAGAAATAACTAAATACAACTTTATCATTTTGACAATATGAACAACAAAAAATCATAAAAGTATAAGTGGAATGGACCAATATATTTGCAATCAACCTAATTTAAAATAAAAGTGTAAGATAGCTTATTACCGTATAACACTATCTAGATATGTTAACACTATATATCTTGATTTTACTTGTTACCATATAATACTTCCTTGAACCACAAATTTTGGCCAAATCTTGGAAAGATAACTTATTCATACAGTAAAATGCCTATTATACAAATAACGTAGTAAAGTAATATTAAAACTGACATTGTAAATAAAATGTAATAAATATATTCAATGTATATTGATTCAAAATTTGTTGGATAATAATTAAAGTAATAATTTAAAATAAAATATATTTATCGATTCAAATAATAATAACAAAATAGTAATTATAATATTGTTATTTTAAATGCCTAATTTTTTATTTTGTAATATTATGATTGATATATTGTAAATGTATTCAATATATATGAAATTCAATAAAACTAAGAAATTTATGAGAATAATAATTTAACTTGTGTACTTATTGATTTCGTTATGTTATGTAGAGTGATAAATATATTATTTAAATAATTATTTTGGTTATTGACAATAATAAATTTATATTAGCTAATACAATTAGTAACAATAATGTTTTTTTATAGCATTTGTTAGTTATTTGTTATATATATATATATATATA